>Ga0209416_1001840_pt1 | contig 13141 bp, 19 predicted proteins | sample RifGroF1_FD_184001 | JGI IMG/M metagenome (GOLD analysis project Ga0209416, IMG submission 184001) | Groundwater microbial communities from Rifle, Colorado, USA - Groundwater F1 (SPAdes) (version 2) | ecosystem: Environmental > Aquatic > Deep subsurface > Groundwater | place: Rifle, Colorado...
GGATACATCCATTTGGAGGAACAATTACTCCAGATATAAATATATTAGAACGTATGAATAAAGGTATATCAGTTATTGATAATAATAAAGTTACTATTCCTAAAACAATAAATAAATGGAATTATATGTCACCTAAAATGTTAGAAGAATTAAAAGAGGTATTTGAAAATAAAAAAAGATTTATCATAGATAATAGTTTAGATGACTATTTTAATAATTTAAAATATTGTCAGAAAGATAAAGAATATTACTATGGTAAATTTACGGAATGTCCAATATGCAATAATTTAGCAAAGATAATAGATAAACCTATTAAAATTGAAAGTAGTAATGGGATACCAGTATTTTTGTATTTTACAAATGAGAGTATTAAAACTATATTGAGTTTAGACTTATATTTAGATAATGATGATAATATCGTTCATATTAAATCAAAATATAAGGTGAAAAATAAGAAGAATAGATATTATTTTTCTAATGATGGAAGTATTATCTATGGAATATTTAATAATAAAATTCAGATTAAAACATCAAATAATATTTTTACATTTGAGAAGATTAATAAAAGTGATGTAAGAATAATTGATAATAAAGTATATTATATTAATTTAAGTAATAGTTTGGTTGAATTAACCATTAATGAAAATGGAAACTATAATAAAAATATTAGTAAAGTTTCTTTTAATAATATTTTTGAAATTATTGATGATAAGACATATTTTGTTTGCAATATATATGACAATATGAAAATCATTAATGTTTCAGGATATAATTACACATTAATGAATACTGATAAAATTATTAATTATGGTTTGCATTATGATATAGTAACTAAGAGATGGTTATTTATTACTGAAAATCAAAAAGGATTATTTAATACTTATGTTTTAAACAAAAATAATGTAATATATGAAAGTGAAGCAATAAAATACACTAACGATTTAGGAAATTTATGTTTCTATAATAATATAATATTTAAACCAAGCGATGGATGTATTAAGGGTTATAGTTATGAAAAAAATATTTATAAAGACTTTGAATGTAATATTGTAAATGAAGATAGTAAATTATTGCGAGAAGGTGGTAAATTTATAGTTATTAATGAAAAAGAAATTTATAAAGTAGGATAAGTTAATAAGCATACTATATGTAGTGGGAAAAATGTATAAATCAACTACATATAGTATAGAAATCATGATAAAAGGAATCATTCATTCAAACAATCTATATAAAAGGAGGGATATTTATTCCTAGAAAAACTTTTGATTGTAATAATTATGGAGATATAAGTATTAAAGAGGTCACATTATATTGCTTAGATTGTGAAAATTATACAATTCAACAATTGGCATACTATAAAGGGAATAAAAATGATAAAGTACAATTTTGTATGCAATGCAGTAAAACATATTCATATGATTGGGAGAAGGTTAAGCAATAATAAAAGTATAAAAAGGAGAGATTATTTATGAAAAAATTATTAGTTATTGGGACTATTGTATTATCACTTGCATTAACAGGTTGTAATGCAGGAAGTAGGCATTTTGGTGGAACAATAAATATAGACCTTCCAAAAAATCAAAAATTAATCACTTCAACATGGAAAGAAGATAGTTTATGGTATTTAACTAGACCAATGAATAATAATGAAATTGCAGAAACATATGTATTCCAAGAAGATAGTAATTTTGGTGTTTTAGAAGGTAAGGTTATATTTAAAGAAAGTAAAAAAGAATTAGTTATAAAAAATAAATAAAATAAAATTAAAAGGAGAAATGAATTATGAATAAAAATTTAACTGAAATAGTTTTCATCCTTGATCGCTCTGGTTCTATGGGACATTTAACTGATGATACTATAGGAGGATTTAATACTTTTATTGAAAATCAAAAGAAAGAAGATGGCGAAGCAGTTTTAACAACTGTATTATTCGATAATCAATATGAATTATTACATGATGGTGTTAATTTAAAAGATGTTAATCCATTAACTAATAAAGAATACTTTGCTAGAGGTACGACAGCATTATTAGATGCTATCGGGAAAACTATTAATACCATTGGTAATAGATTAAATAATATTAAAGAAGAAGATAAACCATCTAAAGTGATTATGGTTATTACTACTGATGGAGCAGAAAATGCAAGTATGGAATTTACACAACCTCAAATTAAAGAAATGATTGAACATCAAACTAATAAATATGACTGGCAATTCATGTTTCTTGGAGCAAATATTGATGCAGTATCTACAGCACAAAATTTTGGTATTAGTGGTCAATTTGCTGCTAATTATACTGCAAGTTCTGTAGGTACAGATGCACTTTATTCTACTTTGAGTAAATCAGTTTCTTGTGTCAGAGGTATGGGAGTATTAGAAGATAATTGGAAAGATGATTTGAAGTAGGTTTGATTGATTGTACTACATATAGTGTTATATATAATATGATTCTATATGTAGTAATTAAATCTAGATCAAAACTGTATTTGTTATTAAATATAAATTAAATTATAAAAAGGAGAGAATAATCATGGAAAATATTTTTAGATGTTCTATTTGTAAAAAAGAATATAGTGGTTATGATGCAGAAAAAGATTGTTTAAACGATGAAATCAATTGTCTTAATTTAAAAGATAAATTAGATGAAATTGTAAAAGAATCAATTAAAATATTAGAAGAAAAATATAAAGTAAAAATCCTTGAAGAAAAACATAATGTTCAAGCAAGTTCTAGTAATCATGGACAAGACTATGAAATTTATGAATATTTTAACGGTGTAGCAGAATATAAAGGGAATATTTTTAAATTTTATACAAGTAGTGATAGTGTTGGAGATGGAAGATGTGAACCTACATTAAATTCAACTGAAACATTAGTAAATAATTTTATATATAAATACCTTAGAGAAAAAGAAATTGAATCTAATGAAATTATTGGTGTAGTAGAATTTTATGAAGATAGTAATATTGATGATGATAGTGGATGTTATTATTATGACAAGGGGTATAAGATTGGTAATCAAAATGTAGAAAATTTAATGTATGATTTACAAGGGAAGAAAATTAGGATTGAAGTAATTGAGTAATATCAATCACATATTTTATAAAATAAAGGAGAATATATGGACATTAACAAAACAATTAAATATGAACCTGAACTAATATGCAATATAATACTTGATTTATTATACATAGATACTCAAGAAAAAATAAAATGTGATTTATTATTATTTAATGATATTGCTATGATTAATGGTAAAGCAATAATTAGAAGAAATGAAGAGCATATAAAAATAGAATGTGATATTGATGATTGTATTTTTAAAAAAGAATTACCTTCTAATGTTATTAATATTTCAGACGTTCCTAATTATTATGAATGTAATCTTACGAATTTACCAAAAGAAAATATGAAAAAGTATTTAGGTAAAGTAGAAATTGTATTTCTTAAAGTTAGTTTAATGTCTGATATTCAGATTGATATGAATTTTAATGCGACTATTTTTAAAGGTAATGTTTTACCTTTGTATGATTATAAAAGTAAAAAAGTTATGAATGTAATATCATGTGAATATAAATAAGGAAGGAGAAATATTATTATGTTCTATATTATTTGGATTATATCAATAGTAATAAGTTATATTTTTTATAGATATAATTTTATGCATATGGATATAATTGCTAAAGAAACAGCACCAATCCCACTTATAATATTTGTATTATTTGTTCCAATGATAAATATGCTTTTTGGTATTGTTATGTATTTATTATTTGTTAGAAATAGTGATAATGGAGAATGTATAAATAAATTTTTTAACATAAAGTCATAATAATAAGTGAGAAATATGAAATATAATAAAACTAATAGAAACAAACAAGTAATTAAAATGTTAAGAGAACATGGTATAAATATAGAGGAAATATCTCAAGAAAAATTAAATCAAATAATTGAAGATAAAGTGGAAGGTTATTACATTAAAAATGGAACTAGTATTATTATATCAGAATATGACCCATTTAAACCAATCTGATAATGAATTGTTTTAAAATTATATACTATATAAAACATGATTAATAATTAGTTTTATAGTGATTTAGGGTATTGACAGAATAGAAAAATAATTATATACTAATACTAGTAGTTAGTGAATTAATAAAAATATGAAGGAAGTGTTAGTATATGATTTTAAGATTTAAAGGAATGAATCAACAATGGATGAATATAGAACAAGTGATACCTGGTATTAAACAAATATTAAAAACAATTATTCAAAATTTCTTAAAACATAGATTAGGTGGAAGTGTTTATAAAGAATCTAAAAATAAATATTGTCTAAAATCTAAAGAAATAACTGTGGTTGAAATATATATTAAGAAAAATGATAATAGTAAATATCTTCAATTGAATTTTGTAAACAATAATCCATATATAAATAATATTCAATCAGTTAATATTTATAATATAGAATCATTTTGTAATATTATTAATAAATGGTCTAAAGATTTTATTAGAAATCCATTGCCAAAGAAAGCACGTAAAGGATATATTAGGAAAGAGATTTATTCTATTGAAGAAATATTAAGTAAAACTATTTTTGATAATATAAATAATGAACGTGTTTTAGTTAATTTTGATGGTGATATGATTAGCATGATAAGTGATAGGTATAGAACATTTATTATTAGTGGAATTAAATGTGTATGTTGTGGAATAGAAGCAAAATATTTTGCAAAAGAAAAGAATACTACATCTTCTAGATTTCATTTTAATTTATATGGAATTGATGATAATAATAAAGAAATATTATTCACAAAGGATCATATTATACCTAAGAGTAAAGGAGGTAAAAATGAATTAACTAATTATCAAACTATGTGTTGTAAGTGTAATAGTAGAAAGGGTAATGACATGTAATAATAAATTAATAAAATAATATGAGAGGAGATAAAATTAAAATATGAGTTATAATGCATACATAGTTAAAATTAAAAAAATAAGACCACACTCTAATGCGGATAGACTTCAAGTTGCTACAGTATTTGGCAATGATGTTATTGTAGGATTAGATGTTAAAGAAAATGACTTGATGATTTACTTTCCTACAGATGGTCGGCTTAATGTAGAGTATTGCAGAGAAAATAAACTTTTAAGAGAGAAAGATGAACAAGGTAATAATATTGGTGGTTATATGGATGAATCAAAATGTCACGTAACTACAATAAAATTAAGAAATGAGCGTTCCGATGGATTATTGATGCCGATAAAAAGTTTAGAAAAATTCACTGATATTAGCACTTTAAAAGAAGGAGATATAATCACTACTCTTAATGGAATATTAATATGTGAAAAATATATTCCAAGAGGGAAGAATAGAAATAAAGTAGAAGGTACACCTAAAGAAAAGAAAAAGAAGAAAACTGATACAATATTTTATCCTTTCTTTGAAGAACATAGAGATACGTCACAATTAGCATATAATACAGCACAATTTAAAGAAGGTGATTTGTGTATAATTAGTTTGAAATGTCACGGAACCAGTGGTCGTAGCTCCTATACTATAAAAGAAAAGAAAAAATTGCTTCCATATTGGTTGTATAAAGCATTAAAAATTATTAAAATAAATATATCAAATAAAAAATCATGGGACTATGTTACTGGTACAAGAAGAGTAGTATTGAAAAACTATGATGGTGGATTTTATGGAAATGATAATTTTAGAAAAGAATGGCATGACTTTTTCGTAGATAAACTTCATAAAGGTGAGACAATTTATTATGAAATAGTTGGTTATGTAAATGAAAATACAACTATTATGCCTGAATGTAATAATAAGAAAACTAAAGATAAAGAATTTATTAAACAATATGGAGAAACTACTAAGTTTACATATGGATGTGGTATAGGACAAAATGATATTTATGTTTATAGGATGACTAAAACAGATGAAGATGGTAAAATTGTAGAATATTCAACAAAGTATACTCAAATTAGATGCGAACAAATGGGAGTAAAATTTGTACCAGTATTTGATAAATTCATATTTACTACGGTTGATGATTTAATGGAAAGAGTTAATACATATGTTGATGGTACTGATCCTATTGGTAAGAATCATATTAAAGAAGGAATCGTTGTGAAAATTGAAGATCGTGAGAAATTTACTGCATTTAAACACAAATCGTTTATGTTTAAACTTTTAGAAGGTATTATTAAAGCAGATGATATTATCGACATGGAGGAGAATGAATATATTGAAGCATAAACAAATTGTTGATTATGAAATTATTATTTATGAAGATGAAATAATCGGTAAAGTATTTTCTAGCAAGTACGGAGAATATAAAGTTCTTGGTGCAACTAATAAAAAAAATTATAGTAATATTTTATTTGCTTGTATTTTTATAAAAACAGGATATATAAATATATTTAAAAAACAATCAATAATAAAAGGTAGTGTTAAAGACCCTTATTATCCTAGTATTTGCAATGTTGCATGTTATGGAATAGTTGAAAGTAATCATTTTTTATATCATAGATGGTCTGATATGATTCATAGATGTTACAATATTAATGATAAGGATTATGAATTTTATGGAAAATGTGGAGTTACAGTGTCAGATGAATGGTTATGCTTTGAAAATTTCGTCAAAGATGCATCGTTGATAAAGGGATGGAATGAATATAAAGTTAAAAAAGGATTGTTAGAGTTAGATAAAGATAATGCTAATAAGAAAAAATATTGTTTAGAATATTGTGAATGGATACCTAGAAATAAAAATGTATATTTAGCTAATAAAAATCAAGTTAATAATCTAAGAACATTTATTGCTATAAATAAATTGAATGGTGAAGTTATTTATTCTAAAAGTATTACTCAATTTGCAAAAGACCATAAATTAGATAAGGGCAATATTTGTAAATGTTTAAAAAATAAATATAAACAATATTTAGGTTGGGAATTTAAATACATAGAAGAAAAAGAAAGTAAATCTAATTAAAATAATAAAATAATAAAATAATTATACCTTGTATCTAATATATATAAATACATATTAGATATTAGTATAATATAAAAAAGAGATTATACATATGTGTGATTTAGATGAAAGATTCAAAGAAGTCCAAGAATTAAGAAATGAATTAAATATGTATCATACAGAATTGCAAAGTAATCTAAGTATAACTGATAAAAGAAATAGTAGATTTAGAACATTATATTGAATTTTATAATTTTAATGCATCCCAAGGATTTAAAGCATATAAAATGTTACAAGAAAAATTAATTAAAAGAAGAGAACTTAAAAAATCAATTGAAAAATGCAATATTATTTGGAACGGAAATATACTAGATTTTGCAATAGGAAAAAGTATAGATAAACAAATGAAAAATATTAAAAATAAAAAATATACTGCAAGAATACTTAAAGAATTATTTGATAATAAATAAGAGAAAGAAAGGAGAATTTTAAAATTATATGACTAAATTAATTTATCTTATAGGTTTACCAGCATCAGGTAAATCATATTACGCAAAGCAATTATCAGAACAATATAATGCAAAAATATATTCAAGTGATAATCTTAGAGAAGAATTATTTGGAGATGTAAATGAGTGTAATAGAAATGAAGAATTGTTTAAAGAGTTATATAGAAGGGTTAAAAATAGTTTATCTAATGGAGAAAGTGTTATATTAGATTCAACCAACCTATCATATAAGAAACGTAAAGCAATATTGGAGGAAATGAAAAAATACAATTGTGAGAATATATGTTATTTAATTGCTACTCCATATGAAAGATGTTTAGAACAAAATTTACATAGAGAAAGAAAAGTACCAGAACATATTATTAAGAAAATGTATATGAATATTAATATACCTATGTTTGTAGAAGGATTCGATGAAATTAATATAATATATAATATGGATAAAGAATTTAATTCTATTGAATTATTTAATGAATTGGATGAAATTAATCAAGAAAATATTCATCATACCTTAACCATAGGGAAACATTGTAAAAAGTGTGCAGAAATTTTAACTAAGCATTATGATTGTAATTTAAAATTTGCTGGACTATTTCACGATATTGGAAAGAAATTTACTAAATCGTTCAAAAATAGTAAAGGTGAAGTAACTGAAAATGCTACATATTATCAACATCATTTAGTATCTGCTTATGATAGTTTATTTTATTTGAAAGATATAGAAGAAGGAATAACTAAAGATGATATATTAGAAATTACAAATTTAATACAATGGCATATGAGATTATTTAATGAAACTGAAAAGAGTAAAAAGAAATTTATTAATATGGCAGGTCAAGAGTTTTATGATAAGTTATTGTTATTGCATGATGCTGATAGAAATGCAAAATAAATGTTGACAAGTAAGTAACAGAATGTTAAAATAAATATAATAAATGACAGGAGGTAAAATCCTATAAAAACAAATATCTTCATACCCAAAACTATCAAAGTAGGTTATCAAAATCGTTCTGATACATATACTCAAAAATTAGCATATGTAATTTACTATGATCAAAAAGGTAAATTAAGGAAAGAAAATAGTTGGAACGGATGGAGGGACAATAAAATTGAACCACAAGAATTCATAAATGAACCAACGTCAGGATTTGTTCTAAACAAAAAAGTAGGTGACTATAAGAGTGATTGGAATCATAGAAAAGCATATATTAGAGTATACGATCCTCGTAATTTCGAATTTGAGATCACTGTAGAGAATTTATTGTATTTGTTAGACAATGTTTCGTCCATTAAAGGAAAAGGATTAGATGGAGAATTTGTCTACGGTTGGAGTGGTAAGGATTTAATATTAATACCATGTGATTCACCTGATTATAAAGAAATCACTCAATATAATAAAATACTTCATGAGAAAAATTATGTTAAAGTAAAAGATTTAGTATTAGGTGGTACATATAAAACTAAATCAGATGAAGAGTATATTTATATGGGTAGATTTGATTATTATGATGATATATGGGAGAGTATTCCTTATGAAACATATAATTATTATGGAAATACTACGAGATATAAAAGTGTAAAGAAAAATATAAACAAAGGTAAACATCATTATTTTGTTAAAGAAACTAAATCTGATTATAATGATAATATATATTTTAATATATTAACATTAAAAAGTTTAGGTGAAAGATTTATTTCAATTGTGTCTACAGAATGTGTTGAAAATTATGCGGAATTATTTGATGAGTTAGAATATAATCCACATTATTCTCCAATTGATGAGAGCAAAGATGAGTATATTACGTATACATTTGAAGAATTTAATCAGATAGTAAGTAAAAATAATCGTTGGTGGACTTATTGTTATGATTTACAGAAAAATTATGTAAGCATATGTAGAATGCATAAAATAAATAATGAAATAACACAATATTATTTTGAAGATAAAAATACTTATAAAAAATCAGAATTGTATTCTATCGAAGAAATATTTAATATGATACAACCAATATACAAAAACACATATTTAGCAAATGGAAAATTATATGAAAAGGGGAATATATAAACATGAATAAACAAAATACAAATGATGAGAAGATTTTACAATTAAAAGCACAGATTAAAGAGAAGAAAAGTAAATTAAAAGGTAAGAAAAGATTTACACCTGTCACGAATTGTAGTTTAGAGTTAGAGGGAGTAAGGTATAATTTAAATGTATCAAACAAAGAACAATTAATTAACTTAATGATTAGATTAAATATGTATAGAATGTCTGCAATTGATTTGGATTTAGAAGATGATTATATTGTAAATGGATTTAGTGTTGATGAATGGATTAAAGATATTAAGGCGAAATTAGAAATTATAGTTATGATGGAGGAAGAAAGAAAATTGCAAGAATTGGAAAATAAGTTGCATTATCTGCTTTCAACGGAGAAAAAGGTACAATTAGAAATTGATGAGATAGAATCTATGATTAAATAACCTAAAAATTAGAAATTAGATAAATATGTGTATTCACAAACCCTTAATTTTACTGGGTTTGTGAATACTAAAGTTTGAACAAAACATAAATTTTGTGCTGACTTAATTTTTTAAAATAAAAATATAATAATAAGGAGGAATACATTATAGGTGGTATATATAAATTTAATAAAAATGTTTTTGATGTAATTAATATACCAGAAAAGGCATATTGGATGGGATTTATATGGTGTGACAGTTATGTTTGTAGGAGAGATAGAAGTAAAAATAATTTTTTTACATATGAATTTAAATTAAGTTTAGCAGAAAAAGATAAAGAACACTTAGACAAAATTAAATTGTTTTTAAATTCTACACATCCTATAAAAATGTATAAAAGTAAAAATGGGTTTAAGAAAGAAGGAGAAGAATTTATAACCGAATATAGATTATATATATGTAATAATTATTTTGCTGGCAATTTATTTAATAATTTTGGATTGATACCACATAGATTTGAAATTAATAAATTAATAAATCATATTCCAGAAATATATTATAAAGATTTTATAAGAGGTATACTAGATGCAGATGGTAGTTTAAGAAGTGGTTATACTTATCGTTCTAATGGAGTAGTAGAATATCAATGCCATATTAAATTTTATACATATATAGAATTATTGCAATTTATACAAAATATATTTTTAAAAGAAAAATTAATAAATGTAGAAAGTAAATTTAAAAAACGACATGAAGGGAAAGACGGAGAATGTAGTGGGTTAACTTATTGTGGAGCGTTACAAGTGCCTAAAATATTAAATTGGTTATATAAAGATGCTACAGTATATCTTGATAGAAAATATAATATATATTTAGATATTAAAAATAATACATATAATAAAAATATAAATATATTGGAGGGTAATAATACATATGATTATATTAACGCATAATGACATGGATGCCGTTGCTTCAGCAATTATAGGAAAAGTAGTATATCCTAATGCAAAAGTAGAATATTGTAATTACGATAATATTAACGAAAAGGTATTAGAATACTTAGGTAAAGATGTTATATTTATTACTGATATATCAGTTAATGAAGAAGTAGCAGAAAAAATTGAAGAAAACAATTCTCAGTATAATGATTGTGTATTATTGTTTGATCATCATAAAACTGCAAAATGGTTAACTAAATATAATTGGGTTACGTTTGCAGATGATAAATGTGGTGCAAAAGTATTTTTTGATTGGTTATTAAATTATACATTAGAAATAAATTTACGTAATAAATATAGAGAATTAGCAAAATATATTGATTTAATTACATATGCCAACGATTATGATTTATGGTATCATAAATATTCTATGAGTAAAAAGTTAAATATGCTTGCTTATGAATATGGATTTGAAAGATTTATGAATAGATTCTTAGATAATCCAGATTGTACTCTAACCAACACAGAAGAATTAATTTTAGAATTAGCAAATGAACGTAAAATGAAATTTATTGAAGAACAAAAGAAAAATATGAAATTGTACAAAGACAATCAGGGTAGAAATGTTGCTGTATTTTTATCTACTCAACACGCAGGAGAAGTTAGAGATTTTATTAATGATGATAATATTGATTATTATTTATTCTTTAGTTTGAATAAAGGTATTGCTAGTTTAAGGACTAAAGGTGAAGTAGATTGTTCTGAGGTTGCTAAGATGTTTGGAGGAGGCGGGCATACCAAAGTTGCTGGATTTCAATTTAAATTTGATTTAGATAGTTTTGTGAAAGAATATGGTTTCGTTAAAAAATAATACTTGACATATTAGCAACAAAATGTTAAAATAAATACAATAATTAAAGGAGGAATTTAATATGAATAAACCTAAATTAGAAGAATTTATGGTGTTTGAAGACAGAAATGGTGAGATGGGAGTAATTATAAAAAGCAATTCAGAAAAATACAAATGGAAGAAATGTTATAATAATTTAGATGTTGGTCAAATATTTAGTGAAGATTGTGATAATAAAATATATAATCAAATTATCAAATTATATATAATTGAAGATGAGAGAAACAAAATATTTGGTGCTTTAAGATTTATGAATAATGGTGGAATACATAGATATAAATGTGTTTATGAGTATGTTGAACCTATTGAAGAAATTAAGGAAATTAAATCAGTAAATATTACTATTAATCTTACTTTAAATAATCCTAAAAATTTAGATGAAGTTATGAGTGAAATTAAGGTAGCTTTAGAAAAATCCAATTTTACAAATCCTTGATTTATAAGGGTTTATAGCACCTAGTAACATGATGAAATCACAGATTGATTATAAACTAATAATAGAAGAATAATAATAATAAATTAAATATAGGAGTTATACAATGTTTAATTTAAAATCAATATTATACACATGGAATCATAAATTAGCATTTTTAAAAGTAGAAAAACAATTGTTAGGTAAAAACACCATATCAGGATATCTACATGATGTTGATAAATTACTACTATATTTATTACCATTAGATAAGAAAACTATTAGAAATATTCATCGTAAATATTCAAGACATCATGTAGAATCTAAAAGAAAAAAGAATTATTTAGAAATGATTATAGATTGGGAGTGTGCCAGATATACAAAACTAGATAAACCATTAAACGCTTATGAAACTATGACAAAATATTATCCACAAGAAAAAGAAAATATAATGCCTATATTAAAAAAATTAAAATTAATTTAAAGGAGAGATTAATTATGGGTTTATTTGAAGATGTAGAGAGAAAAATTCAAGAAGAAAAAAGGAGGATTAATGAAGCAAATAGACGAGAAGTACATCGCAATGGTGGGCAAACTATTGGTGAATTTTGTGGTGGAGTTAGATCATCCTATAATTCATCCAGTAGTCCTAGATGCTCAAAATGCGGTTGTCGCATAGATCGTGGATCATTATGTGGTGCTTGTAGTTGGTAGTAAATAATTAATAAAAAAGTTGATAAATCTTAATATTGTATTTTGGGTTAATTTTAATCAATATAAAGATTCTGTTTTATCATGATATGGGTAAAATCATAAATATTACGATATTTACGTAATTTTACCCATATCAATGCTTACAAACCCTTGATATATAAGCATTTATGAGTGATTATTTACATAAAATAAATAAAGCAAAATAATATTAACACCAA
>Ga0209416_1001842_pt1 | contig 13134 bp, 17 predicted proteins | sample RifGroF1_FD_184001 | JGI IMG/M metagenome (GOLD analysis project Ga0209416, IMG submission 184001) | Groundwater microbial communities from Rifle, Colorado, USA - Groundwater F1 (SPAdes) (version 2) | ecosystem: Environmental > Aquatic > Deep subsurface > Groundwater | place: Rifle, Colorado...
CCTTAAATATCTCTGTTATTATTCCCTTTATGTCCACAAGCCCCTGCTCTATTAAGTTATCCACACTTTCAAGCCTCAAGTTTAGCTCCTCATTTTTCTTTGTCAATTCAGCATTCTCATCCATAGCCATCTCAAGCTCCTTCTTATGGGGGCAATCATACAGCAAGCACTCAGGGTCTTTGCCTTTTCTAAATTCTGCCATTATGGGTTGCCTCCCTGCGGCGGATACCTTTGCTGCGCAATAGGCAACTGCTGGATTGCGTTGCCCACCTTAACAACCGCATCCACAATATCCTTGCTTTGCGCCTGCGCAGATTGTTCTGATATGGCTTTTGCCTTTTCTGCCACAGTCGCTATTTCGCTAATTATGGCGTAAGCATTGTTAAGCCTTAATTTCATTGCTTCTATGGGGCTTAATATCTTAACCCCCTTGCGCCATGTGCCTCTGTAAATTATAGCTCCCTCCTTGACATCAGAAGCATAATCAGGCACTTCTTCAAACAAGTATGAATGGTCTATAATGCTACAAACCCTGCTATTGGTAAGCCTTGTAAAAAATCTCTGTAATACATTTCTTTCCTGCCAATCTTGATAATTAACATATTCAGCATACCTTTTCTGGGTGCTAAAGAAATACTCACTCATCCCATTAGGGTAATTAACATGGCTTATGTAAACTGCTTGCAAGCCTCCTTCTGTATTAAAGTTTTTGCGTAAGATAAAAGCTCCCAAATACTCACCAAAATCCTGAAACAATGCCATAGTCAAAAGCATGAAAACGGCAACAAGAAAGGGTAAAGGCTTTGCTAATGGAGGAGTCATGTAATTATAAAAAATGGCAAGAATTAAGGCTATAAATATCAAAAAGGTTATTAAGCTGCCATACTCAATAGTTTTTGTTGTGGTTATGTTACTTCACCTCATAAAACTGCTTTGTGTATAAAACACTCATAGTTTGGTTGCTTATTAGAGGCATAACCCCTTCAGCCAACCCCTCACACCTATACATCAATCCCAAATGCACCCCTTTAAGATTAATTAAATGCCTTGCTGCTGTTATTGCATCCTCCCCATAAATCTGCCTGCAATTCTCAATAAACAGCTTGATGCTGGTTATATAATCATTATGGTAAACCTCCTTAAAATTTTGTGATGCATTGTTGACCATATAACCCATTATAAACCCCGCAAATCCCCCAATAACAGCAACAAATATCACATACCTAAACTCCCAAATCTTAACCTTTTTCATATAAATACCTGCCTCTTTCTTGGGTTGTAATTAAGCCACACCTTTTTTAGAAAAGTTCTTAACCCTATGATAAAAAACAAAAAATAGCCAACATTAACTTCTGCCTCAAACTCGGCAAACATCCTATCCAATGCAGACATATACAATGGCCTTCCTGCCGAATCAGCAGGCACTGTTACTGCTTCTGGAAAATTCTTGACAATAAGGCTTGTGAAAAATTCATACCTTAGCTGATTGGCAACAAGAATAACAATACTTACACTTAACACTACCATCAAAGCAATAAGGCTTATAGGCACTTTGTTGATGAGGCTTAGCTTACCCCTTGCTTTGCCTAAAAAACCCCAGTTTAAGGCTTTAAAGGGCTTTGTGAGCAATTGCAGCAGGGCTTTAATCCTATGCTTTTCCTGCTTCTCATTAATCAGCTTATCATAGGATTTAAGATTCATTTTTGCACTGTCATCCGCTTCTCCGGCTGAGCTATATGCTCCTCTTCATTCCCATACTTGCTTAATTCAGGTGTAAAAGAACTTACCAGTTCCTCGCCCAAAAAGTTCTGCATTAAAGCAATGGTTAAGATTGGAGGCCTTGCCAAAAGCAAATCTTCACCAGTGTATTTGTTTACGCCGGCAAGGAATGGAAACATATTACCCATGTAAGCTTGCCCATAAAACACATCAATCTTGTCAGCAGTTTTACCCATCTCCTGCAAACTTAACTTAATCATAGGGCTTCTTTCAAGCTCAATAACCTTATGAAATATCATGCCAGAAAAATAGCCTGCACCGGCGTAAGGCTCTGCACCCCAATACTGCTTTACATTTGGCAGCACATATTCCTTCCATAGCCTATAAGAAGGAATTGGCTTATTAACAAAGTAGCTGACCAGAGCATAAAACAGGATAAGCACAAATAAGCTTAAAATAAGCCATTTAATATCCGCCTTGGCATTTTCCTGCGTTCTTATGCCCAAAAGAACTATAATCCCATATCCTAGCAAAAGCACAATCCAGATGTAAAAAGCCTTAAACAACGGGTCTGCCTTGCTTTTCCTTGTAGGTGGGTATCTCCGGCTTACCCAAAATAGACCCAATGCACTAACAGCAATAATAAGCATAGCTCCCAATATTATCAATGAAAATTGGGTATCTGTTAATGTTGCCATTGCATCCTTATAATTTAATTTTTCAGGTGGTATATGACCTTTAAGTTCCAAACTTAAAGTTTTTTTCTGTTAGCTTTAGATAACAGAAAAAACCATTATCTTATTGATTCTTCCTGGCAGTATAATATCCTATTGCTAATCCTGCTAAAAATATAAGCAGGATTAAAATGCTTAGGATAATGCCACTTTTTAATGTTATCATTTCTTCCAGCATTATGATTCCTCCTTATGAAAATAAATGCTTATCCACTCTGAAATATAAGCTATAAGAAAAACCAATAAGGCAATATACCACTTGCCTATCAAGCCAATGGCTATTACGGGCTTGTCATTGGCTATGCTTATGCTATTGCCTATAAGCAAAACAGAAAGGTAAATAATATATCCTGTAAATACAAAACCAAACCTGCTCATAATAAAAACACCAATGCTGTTTGAAAGGTAACATGGGGGATATAACGAGGTGAAACAAACCCATTTACCTTTCAGTATGCTTATATGTAGCTTTAACTATATAAATGTTTTGGTTTGTGGAGTTCGTCGTCTATAGTCCTCCCCATATATACCCATAAAAAGGGGTAAGGTTGAATTACAAACATAACACTACACAACCATCGTCAGTTAGTGTGAGCCTACCCAAAGCAACTCTCCGGATTTTATGTATCGGTCTTTTCACGAGGCAAATTTTGGTTATTCAAGCCTCATTTCCGATTTTATACCTGCACGATTATCTTAAAGCAGGGTTGGAGATATCACACTCTCGCTTTTCGTGTTATGTAAAAAATGGGATATGTTATGTTCTATCAAAAAATTATTAATTAATTTTCTTGTTCTCAAGAGGTTATTTGCTTCTTTTATGATTAAGAGCCTTATTCCTTTATGGAAGCATAAATTTTTTTTTAGAGTATCATTTTTATTGTTATGCCCCTTTCCATTGTATTCTATGGCTAATCTGAGTTCTGGAATAAATATATCTAATTCCAATCCTTTTAGATGATATCTGTCGTTATATCTTAGGGTGTGGTGTTTAAATATTTTTTTTACTATATTTCTTAATTTCATTTCCTCTCCGCTTATTGTTCTTTTTGAGTGAATTGCAAAGTTTCTTCTCCACATAATATATTTGCCGTAACTATCTGGTGCAAGTTTTCTCCATCTTTTTTTATGTTTTCCAAGTCCATATACCATTTATATCCCCAATCCTCTCATTAATATTCTTAACTTAATCTTAAAAGGAACATGAACAGCAAGCTTTAGCCTTTCATAATCCCCTCTCAAGGCATAATCCTTTATTTTGGCTATGCTTCCGCTTAACTCTGCATCCGCCTGCATTTCCTGGCTCAGATAAACATTGCTTATCTGCCCATTCTCGCCTACAGCAATGACATACCTCTGCATTGCATCTGTATCAGTAAAGCCTATTCTGGCATAGCCAATAAGCAGCAATGCGTTGGCAATCTGAGGCATCTCATTCAGCCGGCTTATTTCATTTTTGAAGACGCTAATCGGCTCTGGGGGCATTTCTATGCTGCCAATAACTTCCTGCTCAGGCTCGGGTTCATAGGCAATAGTATAGCCTGCCACATCAAACCTGAAGCTGAACCCTGTCAGCAATATCCATAATCCAATCAGATACAATATCTTTCTCATAAAATCGTAGGGCGGATACCCACATCTTTAGATGTGGGAGGAAGCCTGTCGTCCTCCTTAAATTCCTTACATTCAACACAGAGGTAACAACCTCTATACTTTGTAGGATTGTTTGTTCTCCAATGCCTTTTTCTTGGATGTCCACAATTACAAATCTGTTCGTCCATAGTTTTGAAACCCCCAGCTTTAGCTGGGTTTATTTTGGGAGTATGTCATTTTTCGTCTCCGCAAATAAAGCAAAAGCCCTTTATAATGCTTATCTGCCCGCATATCTTGCAGTACTGCAAAAACCTGTTTCTTTTGAAGCTTCTGCCCCCCCTGTATGGGGTTAATTCCCTTGCCATATTCTGCGTTAGTTCCATTAAAACACCTTAAATTTTATTATGAGATAAATCATTAAAGATATAAATCCCATTATGGTTAGGCTTATTGGGTTTGTGAATACAAAAGCCAGGCCAAATGTCCAGATTGCAATAATCAAAAGCAAAAGGGCGAATATGCTAAGCACTATGCCAAGATTTATGCCTATGGTTTCATTTGCCTTTTGCAATGCCTCTGCAACCAATCCTGAGGCTTCTATAGGCTTCTTCTCTGCTTGTAGGGGGCTTATGCTTAACTGAGGGGCTTCAGTGCTAAATAAGCCTTTAAACCAAAGCTTAACCTTATTCCATAGGCTTATTGTGCTTTGTATTGGATTTGTGCTTTCTATTGCCCCTATGGTTGAGTTGGTGGGTTGGCAGACAATTGTTTTTGTATCACAAACACTGTTTTGCTCACAGCCTTGCGCACATCTCTGGTTTATTGCATCATAGTAATAGCAAGTACCGAATTGCACTGCATAAGGCTGGCATTTGGCAATGCTAGTGCCTCCACCGCCGCCGCTAGAACTAGTCGTTGTAGTGGCGGTGGAGGCGGGTGGCGAATTTGGGCTAAAAGTGTAAATTGGGTCAAGCTCATTCCCTGCAATGTCATAAACATAAAATTTCCATCCTACTACTTGCCCACCCGTAAAATTGCCAGAGCCAATAATATAATGGTAAGGTGTTGTATTGCCCGCAATGGCAATGCTGTGGTTAGTCCAAGAGCCAGAGGCATTATGGCTGAAGTTGCCCCTATCCAAATATAGGTCATCCAATCCAAAAATGCTTATATTTACATCAGTATTGGTTAAGATGTTGCTTGAGTTGTCTGCTGCACTTCTATTCGTTGCATCCACAAAGGTGGGGGCTGTAAAGTCATACACTATTGTTCTGGTTTCATCAACAAAGTTTAAGCCTCCTATGCTTTCGGTTATTATCCTGAATCTATTGCCCACAGACAACCCATAGTCGGCAAAAGTGATGTCATAATAAACAACATGGTAGCCATTCTGATTTAAGTATTTTTCCTGCAAGAGTGTTTTTTGTCCTGTAGCTACATTCACAATATAAGTTTTAAAATCAAGCCAGTATCTGCCATATAAGTGGAATAGGGTATTTTCATTCTGGGCTATGAGTTTCGTGTTTTGTGTATCAAGAAACCTAAATCCAAACTTAATGTTTTGCCCTGTTGGAGGCGTATCTGCCTCAAGCCCGAAGCTTATCCTATCTACTTCATTAGTTATGAGCTTTTGTATGTTGTATGTTGTTATAAGGTTTGAGGTTATTTTCTGGATATCTCCAGTTCCTACTTTATAAGCAAACTCCAAATCAAGCTTTTTGTTAGGGTTATTGGTGCTTATAAAACTTAAAGTGCCATTCACATAGCTTGTTTCTAAAGCAGGGAAACTTTTGGCAGTATGCTTATCAGAACCATTTATTTCAATAGTATAGTTGCCATCTTCAGTAACATTCAGGCTTAAGGTTATGTTTATGAACCTGCCATAAGGAGTTTGGTTGCTTTTCTCATTGATTGTGCCTGCGCTGTAAAACCTCGATGTTATATTAAATGGGTTTGCATCTTCCATAGTTATTTTTAAAGTCTGGTTTCTGTTTGTAAAAAAGTTATTGCTTAGGTTATAAGTTAAAACTGGGGTGTTTGTATCTAAAGTAAAATTCCATACAATGCCTGCCTGAATGCTGCCAAAATAATCAGTAGCATTAACCATAAAAATATAAGTCCCATCTACCGTTGCATTGCTGCTCGAATTAGTTAAGGTGGTATTGCTGTAAAGGTAAAAGTTATTGCCATCCTCACTCCAGTAAACCAAATGGTAAACCGCATCTAAATCAGGGTCATTGCCGGCTGTCCAGTTGAAAGTTATGTTTGTGTTGTAATTTAAGCCCGATGTATTGGTTATATGGGAAGCATTTGTGTTTGAGTTTAAAATAGTTAATTGAGTTGAATTGGTTTTCTTGTTATTAGAAGTATCATTCACAACAACAGAGAAATTAATTGCATTACCCCTGCCAACGCTTACTGTAAATGCTTGAAAGCACCTGTCAGAAGTGCCTGATATTGAAGTGTTGATAAAAACTTTGCTTCCTGTTTGGTTGTTTATAAATTGGCAGAAGCTAAGCCCTGTTTCATCTGTTGCATTTACGCTTATATTAACAACTTCATTGATTTTTGGGGAAGTATTGTTTAAGGAAACATTTGCAAGAGGCGATATGTTATCGCTTACTGTAAATACTGTTGAGTTTTGCTTTACATTGCCTGATGAATCAGTTATGTATCCAGTTACATTAATAACACACCCACCATAGCAACTTATTCTTGTTGCATTGCTTATCTGCCCAGAAGTCTCGCTTAATCCTGAAAAGTTAGTGAATGTCTTTCCTGTGGATAAATTCCAGGTTATATTTCCATAAGAACCTTCAGTTTCATCTGTCCAATTGAAAGTTGCATTGATTACATCTCCAAAATATATTGTTGTTATGCTCTTGTTTAGGCTTCCATTTATTATTGGCAATGTTGTATCTGGAGGAACAACAATAGTATTTTCAGTTCCATTATAAATTGCCACTCCCTCAAATGAAGTGTTGCTACTTGCTTCATGAGTCAAACCTAAATGAGTTCCGTTATCTACATTAGTGAGAGGCTGATTTCCTACATAAACTCCATCTACTGTGATGTTTATAGATACATTTTGAAGAAAACAAACTCGTATTCCGTGTTTAATATTTTCATCTGAAGTGAAATCTGTCTGAATTCCTATATCATTGGTTAATCTATCCCTTGCATATAAGTCTTGTCCTGCACCTACTTTTCCTCTTGTAAAAACATAACTTGTCGCATCTGGAGTAGTAGATAAATTCTTATTATGAACAAGCCAGTTAGGAACTGTATTTCCTGATGTCATAGTCATTCCATAAAATTCCAAGCACCATGAATTTGTATTAGTAGATAGATTAATTGTTTTATTTACTAATAAGGCAGTTGAAGAAGCAGGACAATTCATTATATTATTAATATCATAAGTGCAGGCTGTAGCACCAAAAGCCCAATCACCCAAATTTCCTGATGAATTATAGTAGATAGCTTCTGCTATAGAAGGGACAACCAAAAACATTGCAATAAATAAAAAAGCCTTCAGGAAAAGAGGAGTTCTTAAACCTGAAGGCTTTATCTCATTTCCACAAAGAGGGTAGTCTTTTAGAATTGAGTGTGAAAGAGGCTGGTGAGTATTAGAAATTGCATAATCCTTAGGGGCGATAGTGCAATATTCCCTCACCAGCTTTCTCTTTGAGTGTTTCATTTTACCTCTTGAATTTAAGTTCCCTCAGCCTTTTTAATTTCCTGTTGCGTCATCTAAATCCTCATTTAATGCTTTTCTTATATTTTTGGTTTTATTTAGATTTTGCATAATCTTTCTTTTTAACCCCAAATTGGGTTGGGTAACTTTAATGAGCAATCCGCTTTCATTTAGTTCTGCCTTTACAAAATCTGCCGGGTTAAGCCCTGCCCTTTTCATTATTTCTTTTATTTGAAGCCTGTAAATTGTCATGCTGCTACCCCCTTTATAAAAAATAATGAACCTAATACAATTAATGAGGTAAGTGAATAGCCTATGATATATGCGAGAGGCTCTGAAAAGCCTTGCCTTACGAAAGGCAGCACTGCTTTATTATACAATGGAGGCCTATCAGCAACAACTGCCAGGTCAAACACCTTGTTGCCATTAAGCCTTATTATCCCGGCAACACCACTTTCAATATCTTGGGTGAAATTGCCATCAACAACCAAAAAGGCATTCTGCCCTGATTTTAGCTCTATGTCCCTGATTTTGCAATTGCTTGCATTAAGGTCGCATACACTTGCCTTGATATAAGGTTCTATGCTGCCCTGAATTTCAATTTTACCGCTTGTAAAGCTTACATTACCTATGTTAATAAATTTAATCATTTTTTGGCTTTCAGTAGGGGTTGTAACCACAAAAAAGTTTAATTCAATTATGCCAAAACTCAATAAAGGCGTGCCATTCAAGAGGCTTATTATGGTTGTTGAACTGCCACCTCCGCCTCCTGATGGTGTGCTTCCTCCTGAAGGTGCTGATGTCACCTGAAAATGCAAATCATTTGTGGCATTGCTTAATTTATTGGTTGAAGTATCTGTTACATTGACTTGGCTTGTTGAATAAGAACCAACTAATAAAGTTTCCAAGCTTGAAAAAATAATGTAACTTGATTTAATTGTTTGTGCTTGTGTAAAAGAGAAACTTAATGTCTTATTTATAGTTCCGTTTAATGAAGCAACCATTGTTTGTATGTCTGAAGAGGCATCTGTAGCTTCGCAGGTTAGATTTATTGTATTTCCAGAGGCATCTGTTATTGAAGTAGAGGATAGAGTGCAATTGTTTAAAATTGGTGCAGTTGTGTCTCCAGCAGTAATTGTTGTAGAATTAACCCAATCACCCCAATCAAAAGTATCATTAAACCTTATACTAAATGTTATGTTTGATAATTGTGTTATATTACCACTTAATAAAGTAAATGAATTGTTCGCTTCTGTTATTATAGTTCTGTTTACATACCAATAAGTTTGGTTACCACCCGCTATACCCCTATCTTCATCATTATACTGTGCATGACCTGTTGTATTTGCGGATGATGGTAAGGGCAAGGGAGTGATAGAAACATTATTAGCAAATGGTATGACATTTGGAAATGTTCCATTAATATACAAAAAATTATCGACACAAGCCGTAACAGCGCTTGTTCTAAACCCAAAAGATGACAACTCCCATATATTTAATGCTTCATCTATTTTTTTTGTCCTATTACCTTCAATAATTACTGTAGAATTTTGAAGTGTATCAGTCCCATTGTAAACAAAAATTACTCTTATCGGATAAAGATGTGAATTTGTGACACTAGTTTGATTAAAAATTCTTATTGAATCTGAATTTGCTATATAATTTTTATAAGCAACACCTTGAACGCCACCACCACTTTGACTTTCAAATTGGAATAATTTCCCAGAAGTCGTAATATCGAATGTTGCAAAACTATCTATCCCACCGCCTGATGTGATATTCCAATCCCATTGTAAAGTAAAATTTGCTGTGTTTTTAGTTATATTTGTTATGTTATTATCACCAAAAGAGTAATTTAACATTAAAAATTCTCCAAGTTTCCCATCAGTGCAAATAGTCCCTCCTGCTTCAGTCCAGTTTTTACTCGACCAATAAGAAGAATTAATTATCCCATCTGAAAAAGTGTCATTTATCAATACTTCAAATATTGCCAGTGTATTTAAACTTGTCAGAACTATTCCCAAAACCATCAGTAAAAACAAAGTTAGCATTTTCATATTAAATTTTAATCAAATTGTAATGCTTATGAATATGAGTGAGTGTGGCGAAAACGCCAATTGAAACACCAACCGATGCAATAAGTAATTCTGCAAAATTAAGCATAAGCATATAACCCAAGTCCTGATTTAAGAATGATGCCTCATAAGGAGTTATAACTAAAACAAGACTAATAAAAATCAAAAGTATACTCAAAATTAATATTGTTTTTTGCATTTTGCATTGTTACTTGAATAGGTTCTTTATGAAGGCAATAAGCCTGTTCCATAACTTTTTAACTGCATTTGGTTCTTTAATAGCTTCATTTGCTTCAATGACATTAACCACCGTTTTATCTCCAGCCTGCACATCTGCCAATTGCTGTTTTGTTCCTTCAAGTTCCAATTCCAAACTGGCTATTTTGCCCGCTAAATCTTGGGATTTCAACTCATCAAGCTGGCTTTGAATCAGTTGGTTATTTGGGTCTGACTTTAGCTCATTTTCCAATGCAGTTATTTGTGTTTTCAACGAATCTATCTGGCTTTGGGTAACGCCCTGCTCAGCCAATCTTTGATTCAATAATTGTATATCTGCCGTTAAGCCCTGATTCTTAGCCAAAAGTTCTGCTTCAATTCTCGCCAATTTCTCATCAAAACTCTCCTTTATAGCCTCTTCATTTTTCAGCAGTATTGAGCTTAATGTCTGGCATACATCATCAACCAAAACCTCATCTGCCTTGCATAATGCAAAGCCATTTTCCTTAGGAACAATATTATAAAATCTTGAAAAGCCATTTGCAGATGCAGAGCCATCTGGCATTCCAACATGACTTTCAGAGCCTAATATAAGTTTTATTGGCGGTATCATTGCTTTTGTTTCTTTTTTAATAAAAATATCCCCTATACCAAAGCTCTCTATGCTTGACCAAGTTCCATCAAAATTATTTTTAAAGCTAAATATCTGTGGTTCAAAAGAAGCTGAAAGAGTGGGCTTATCCCTTGAATCTGCGTCTATTCCTCTCTGTTGCCTTATCACATTACCATTAGCATCAACTATACTCACAACCATATAATAGCTTCCTGTTGCCCTTGAACCTCCTGCATTTGCATTTCCAGCTCCATCAAGTAAAATCAAAACCTCGTCATCATTAGTTATATCGGTTATTGCAAATATCACACCACTCGAACAGGTCTGAGAACCAGAAGCAGAACTCTTTAACACCAAAAACTCGTTTTCAAATTCATAAGAAATGTCACCCTGGATCGGACATAATGTTCTTTCTCTCTGCTCAACAACCCAATTTTTCCCTGCAAAACTGACAGAAGGGTTTAATATACTTAAGAATTTGCCAGAAGGCAGATTAAAGGCGATAATGGCAATTAAGATGACTAAAGCAATTAAAATAAATGGATTTGCCAATAGCCCGATAATGCCTTTTTTTTGCCATTTCATTGTGTCATACTTGCAAGTGTAATGCCTCCCAATTGCTTAAAGAGAATGGGCATAAATGTCAGTGCAATGCCAGTATAAAGCAGTACTAAAGCAATATTCTTAGGCACAGGCAGCCATAGCAAGCCTATTGCCCCCAAAACTGCCAAAAATAAGCCAAGCAATACAAAAACATTCTTGCTCAGGAAAAATGCAGATATACCTATGCTAAATGGCACAAAAATCAAAATCAGCAAAGCCAAAGCCAAAAGTATGATAAGCTGTATCTGTCCCTTGCCAGAGTTAATTTTAAGGCTGTTTTTAAGGCCTACGAGGCATTTATTCTGCTTAAAGGTAGTTTTACACATCTTTTTCATTTTAGCTTAAATTTAAGCTTATTTTAAGATAATGTCCCTATGGTGGGAATAAGCCCAAAACCACCATAGGGGCAAAGTGGTGAAACTATGCTAATGCGCCTAAAAAGCCCCCTATAAAAGCACCTACAGGCAATCCTGCCATCGTGCCTATGCCAGGCAGTACCAAAGTGCCAATCGCCATGCCCGCAACAGCGCCAGTGCCAATGCCAATGCCGGTCTTTGTTAATTCTTTTTTGTCAGTTAATTCCTGCTTTATAGTTTGCCCGAATTTAGCTCCTGCTCTCGCTCCTGCCTCTTCTGCTTGCAATATGCCCAAAGCCTCCCCAACTCCCTGTTTTGTCGGTTCTTGCCCTCCAGCAGCACTTATTGCAAAAGCCCTCTTGCCAACATCACTGCCAAACTGGCTTATTATAAATTTATTAATCCCACTATTGGCTGAGGTATTAGTGTCGTCAGTTGCAGTTGCATACCAGCTATATGTTGCTTCTGCTATATTGCTTATAGTTAAGGTGCATGACTCTCCAGAGTGGCTCATTGTGTAAGCAGAACTGCCAGGATTTGCTCCGCTAAAATACAATACACAACCGGTTGTATTAGCCCCATTTACAGCAATAGTAAATGCCATATCATCCGTAGAAGAGTTATCTGCATTATCGGTTGGCTGCAATGAAGTTGGTGCTGTCGGTGCTGTCCTATCTATGGTGACAGTGGTGCTAGCCAATGCCTTTGCATCAGCACCGCCGTTTCCCGTAACAACAGCGGTGATTGCATAATTATTTGCATCTTCCAAAACAATATTTGAGCCAAAAGTAAAGTTTGCACTAGCCATATCCATAAAATTTTGGTCTGAAGCATTTGTCAGATTAATTAGTTTGCTTGTGGAACTATTTGCAGTAGATGTTGAAGATGCGAATATTGCCACATTCGTAACATTTTCTCCTATTGATTCAGTGCCAACTTTATCGAGGCTTATATTAACCAAAGTGTTTAAGTTCCATGTTGTAGTTTGTAATGTCAGGGTCATTGCACTGGCGGATAAGGCTAACGCTATAATCATAAGAAATATGGATAAGGAAAAAACCACCCTACTGCTTTTGCAAAATCCCTTTCCTTTTCCTTTATTCATTTTTGACACCTCTGTCTTAATTTAACCAGCCCATAAACCTCCCTATCTCAATTAAAGAGGCTATAAGCCCTATGATTATAACAATCCATATTATCGGGTGAAACACAATTCCTTTCTTGCTGTTTTTCATTTTTCATCTTAAAAAATTAAGCTCTGATAAAAAAGAGCATATTTTGTTCTTTCTCAGAAGAACACGCCTACAATAGTGCCAATAACATAAGAGGCACTTCCAACTAACAGGTATTGCATCCATGCGTTGTCGAGCAATGTGCTTATAAAGCCAACACCTCCAAATGCACTCAGCATTACTCCCAATAAAACAAGGAATACTCCAATACCTGCGATTAATCCGACCATAGGATTAACCTTAAAAATACCCAATCCGACAATAAACAATGCTATGGCTACAACTGCCAATATTGTCAA
>Ga0209416_1001843_pt1 | contig 13128 bp, 16 predicted proteins | sample RifGroF1_FD_184001 | JGI IMG/M metagenome (GOLD analysis project Ga0209416, IMG submission 184001) | Groundwater microbial communities from Rifle, Colorado, USA - Groundwater F1 (SPAdes) (version 2) | ecosystem: Environmental > Aquatic > Deep subsurface > Groundwater | place: Rifle, Colorado...
ACATGACACATACCGCGATACTTCCCGGTGATGTGGTAACTGTTTATTCTCCTGGGGGTAAAGTTGGCGTCGGAACTGTAGTTGTGCAACTTACCGTATTGGTGGCGGGTGAATGATCTGCGGCAGGCCAGAATGCAACGCAAAGTGCCTCTATTACCTGCGCAAGCTGCAACGTTGCGCGCACCCTCGGAATAAATTCATCGGCCCGACATGGCACGGGCCGCTCAGGTGGTGGACGATATGAATCTTGACGGCGAATGGGCAGTTGAGTGCTTAGGCTGGGCGGCAATCTTCAATCCGCTGAATGACCACAAAGTCATCCGGGATGGCCAAGGGTTCAACCGGGCCGTGGGGATCAGCGGCGCTCATTTTTATGCGAGCGCGAACGGTGAAAAATATTGCCTTGATTACAATCACCCGAAAAACGACAGGTTTTTCCGTGACATTATCGATGTTGTTGAACCACAGGGAGACGGCACATTCAGAGGAATTTTGTACAAAGGCGGCATTGAAAGGTTTGATTTCACGCTGACAAAGGTATCAGAATGAGAAAGAAACTCCTCGCTGTCGCGGCCATGCTGCTTATTCCTTCTGTGGCGTGGTCGTTTACCGCTGATCATGAAATTGAGGTGGGATGATATGATGATGAAAAGATTGATAGCTGTGTTGCTGGTGTGGGTGCAGGTCGCTCTGCCTGGTGTTGGGTGGGGGGCCACTTATACAGTCTGCCCTTCCGGGTGTACGGCAACGTCGATATCAGCAGTAATAAGTGGGACTGACCTCAATGGTGGCGATGTCGTCGAGGTCAGAGCAGGGGCACAAGGCGGGACAATTATACTGACAGAGTCGGTTGCAATTGCAGTTGCTGACTCAGGAGCATCAAACGAAAGCCGTGTGCTATTCGAATGTAGAGACGGAGACACATGCATTATAGATGGCACCACAAACGCGGGGGTCATTCGCCCTACTGCCGACAATACACAGTATATTACATTCAAAGACTTTCAGCTTGTCGGCGGAACAAACAGCAATTTTTATTCATTGTATTCAACAACTGGCATAAGCCTACAAAATATTACATACCGCGGGCCGGTCCGAGCCATAAATGTTGGCGGAACATCCAAAGTTACTGCGTCGCTAGAGATCGACGGGGCGGCGCTTGTCGGTAATTTTTCCAGCACTGCAATTTTACTCGGTGGAACAACTCCTACGTTTACCTCGCCATCTCTGAGTAATATAGATGGGAGCCAGGCTGTCATTAGTGGGCATGGGTTGCAAATTTTAAGTGCCACTGATCCTATTCTTTCCAGCATTAATCTGATCGAAACTGGACTTAACTGCGTAGAATTATCAAACATAAGTGGGGCTGCAACATCAGGAAATAATATCACAGTGGCAGATTGTGGCGCTGCTGGTTTCGATATGACTGCCATTACGGCAGGTAATTTTACGAATTTAACAATCGACGGCACAGGTGGTGGCGCTGGGCTTTTTATTGACAATTCGCATGGTTTACAATTTACATACTTGTCTGCTTCTAATGCCACTGGGGCAGGAGCTAGAATAGCGAATGGTTCATACGACATTGTCTTAGATTTACCTGTAACTGCGTACAATTTAGATGGTATTTCTACGGAAAATTCTCATGACATTACAATAAACTACCCTATTTCTCGATACAACGGTGATGTGAGCGGGGTGGCCCAAGATTCGGGTGATGGGATTACCAGCCATGGCACTGACTATAATATCAATGTGAAATACCCCATAATATATGAAAATCTTAACACTGCGCTGGCCTTTACCGGTAACTCGGCGGGATCAGTGTACAATGGGACATTTTTTAATAATGGTGACCCACTATTTTTAAGTCGGGCTGGAATTTATTTAAATCTTGTTGGGGTAAATCCGACTACAGGATCAAGTTGGACAATAAAAAATAATGTCAATGTTGATTCATATAGGATGGACGCTGAATTTTCTGTAGCAGCAGCGGCATTGCTTGGTACATCTCTAATCTTGGATAATAATAGATATTGGTCATCAATTGATAATGCGGGTCGAATATCCCTTGATTTAGGTAACACCACTATCGCGTGGGCGGCATATCAATCGTCTGAGCCAAATAGTTTATTTACTGACCCGCTCCTTGACAGCACAGGCCGCCCAGCGGCAACATCCCCAGCGATCAACGCCGGAGCCCTGATCGCCGGCATCCACGATCAGGCCACCCCAGCCACAGACATTGCCGGCACTCCAGTACTCACCGTCCCGGATATAGGTGCCTACGAGTATCCTGGCGGCCTCCATTTCAATTCATCGGCTGCCGATGGCGGCAACGGGACCAGAGCACTCCCCTATAACGCCTGGACTGACTACACCTGGACCGGCTACAACCTACGGGCCGGTGCTGAGATCTATCTGCAGGGGGCAATGGCCGGCACACTGGATCTGTCAGGTCTGACTGATACCGGGGCAATTCTTGTTAAACCATGGCCGGGTAAAAAAAAGCAGACAATAAATGGTTTCATCCCAAACGGCACCGAAACAACACTGCAAGCAGGGCCAACGTTTTTACCAATGGCCAATATTCCGCCATGATTTAATTGCGTCCATGGGACAAGGGGCCGCATATGCCGCCGAGTCTTTTCTTTTTATCAGTTCCACCGAGTTGGGCTGATATAACCGTAACGAGGTGAAAATCATGAAAAAATTTATTGTACTGCTGTTATTCGCTGTTTCTTTTATGTCCTGTTCTCCCGTGTGGGCTGCCGAGGCAAGGTTCTCTTGGTCTCCAAATGCAGAGACCAGCCTTGCCGGGTATAAGATCTACTATGGCACGGTGTCAAAAAAGTACACCAGCGACGTTGACCAGAAAATGGGTACAATGGTGGATGGTCATGTTGAGGGTTCAGTAGGGAATCTTACTGTTGGAACAACCTACTATTTTGCCGCCACAGCTTATGATGTCTATGGTTACGAAAGTGATTATTCGACCGAAGTAAAGTGGGTTGCTCATGATCGTATCGTCAAACCCATCAATTTTTACGTTAACCCTGAAAAGAAAGTCACAATCTCAGTCTCCCCGTGATAGATCTCGAACTTGCCGATAAGCTCCTGAAAGAGTCAGGTTACGTCAGCCCCTGCACTGGCTGCACAAATAAATGGCAGAAGTGCTTGGCCTGTCACAGGGGCAACCAGAACAGTTCAGTGTTGCCAAAGGGTGAAATAAATGACAGACTCAATAGCAAAAAGTGCCAGCAGAGGCCGAGTCCTGGCCGTGGCAATCATGGCCGTAGTGGCTGCCTACCTCGCAAGTCGTGGGATTGAGCTTACCGATGAGCATAGGCAACTTGGGATTGAACTGATCATGGCCGCGCTTGTTTCAGCTGGTGCCATGGTGCCGGTTGTCCGGAGCAAGTTGCGGTCGCTCAAGAGGGCAAAGAAAAAGACCAATGACCATAAAAATTGAGCGGCTGGTTATGCCGGTTTTATTCCTATCTGGCGGAAAAGATTCGTGCGGAGTTGCAGCAGCGTTGTTTTTGGCAGGGAAAACATTTTTAGCATACACATACGATAATGGATTCCTCAGCCCGCAGGCCCGTAGAAACATTGAGAACGTGGTGAGAGTTACTGGGTGTGAACACGTAACATTTTTTAAACGTGCGGATTGGTACGATAGTTATATCTCCGACCACGAGGCCAGAAAAACAGACGTCTGCGGCATGTGTACTTGCTTCCAGTCGGATTATTATGCATTTGGGTATGCACTGGCACACAAAAGAGGAGGGGTTGTTATAACGGGCTCAGACGGGAAAGACGACGGTGAATATGGTCGGCACCTTCAGGAAGCGAAGGAGTTTGCAACCAGAAATAAGTTGAGTCTAGGCACGATGCATCCCCCTAAAGTCAGAAAAATTGACTATTGGGTAGAGCATAAACAGAACCTCCCAGAGGTACTGCAAACGATCAAGAAATTATTTTCATGGGAATCCAACATCCCGGGGGATACGAGTACGCGTTGCCTTCTGGCGATGGGAGGCGTAAAATGACCGTCAAGATTGAAGCGGAAGCCTGTCAGCACTGCATGAATTGCCGGGTGGCCATGCGTGACGATACCTTGCCGGCAGGCGCGTACCGTGGTAAAGAGACATACAGGGCCGTGTCCTGGCCGTCGCAAGTCGCGGGATTGAACTTACCGCGGAGCACAAGCAGCTCGGGATAGAACTGATCATGGCCGCCCTTGTTTCAGTCGGTGTAATGGCGCCAGTGATAAGGAGCAAACTTAGGTCAATTAAGAATGACAAAAGTCAAAGATCGAAACTCAATGGGAGTGAAAAGGAGATTTAAAATGAGATATATCAAATTACTCATCCTCGCATTCTTAGCCCTGCCCTCAATGGTTAGTGGGGCTGATGTAGGAACCTGTACCAAAGTAACAACTGAGTATGGAGGTGGGAGCTTTAACGCTGCTAGGATTGTCCTCCTATGTACAGCTCACACAGATGGAACTCTTTCAGTTACACTGAGTGATTCTATTATGAAATCTCTTGAGGGGCTAAGCTACACTCTACTAGCTCGTCCAGGGAGTGTAGCCCCTACCACAGATAGTGACCTATCAATCACCAGTACAAATGGTAAGGTACTTATCGCCGCAACTGTTAAGGGGCTGGACTTGGTAGATGATACTTCCACCAGGTGGACATTCTTTGAAGGGCCGACTGATGGTAGTGTAGATCAATCCACACCTACAGCATGGTCAGGTGATCCTTGGATAGTAGCCCTTACTGATAACGGTGTAGCCAGTGCTACATTCTACCTTGAGATAGATAGACTCGGACTGGCAAATTGATTGCTATGTTGATTAAATTAACTCAGGAAAATTAAAATGGCTATTAAGCATATACACTTGGGAAGCATGAGATATGTTCACAGTTACGATGATGCCACCACGGTTAATGCTATTGAAAGTGACGGGCCTATCAGAGTAAATGCTGCTGCTGTGCTTCCTGAACATTTAATTACTAAAGGAGAGGCAGATGCTGCTTATGCTCCAGATGGAGATTTAACTAGCCATCTTAATGACACAAGTAATCCCCACAATGTAACCTCTGCCCAGTTGGCAGGGACTACTGTCCTAGATGGCACTTGCACCTTTGGAGGTGGGGGAAGTGGGGATGTAGCATCTCTTACCTTTACAGCAGGCCTTTTAACTGGAATTACTTACGTACCTTAATATGGAGATATTACTATGTCAGTAGATGCTACCCAACCAACAGATGATAGCTTTGTAAGCACTTGGCCAGCCCTGATTAGGGCCATAGCTACACTAGCTAATACTAACGAATCTGCTATAGCCGGGGAGTATATGCCCACAGTGAGTGCGGCTAATGTGTCGGCGACTATTAGTACATTCAACCAGGTGTATACTGTGAACTCGGCCTCCGCAGTCACGCTTACACTGCGTGAGACTGTAGCAGCTGATGTGGGAACCTTTCTTGAAATTCATAAATTGGGAATAGGAAATCTTACCATAACTGCTGGAGGTTCTGACACTATAGCTGATGGTGGAGCGGGCACAAGTATTGCCAACACCACTGCCGCCGAGGCTAAAGCAGCTAATGCTATTCTCCGTTGTGTAGCTGTGGGTCAGTGGATGATTCATGCTATTTATGGAACTTGGGCATAAGGAGTAGAGAATGAAACGCTACGTTAATTTAATCAATGCAGGAATTCTTGGGTTACTTCTTCTCCCCTCTTATGTCTCTGCACTAAATGTGGGCACAGATTGGACTAACACTGATAAGAATCTCAATACTACGGGCAGCATCACTGGGGGTGATATTACTGCAGCCGGTAAGATAACCCCTTCTGCCGAAGGAGTAATCTATAATCAAGGTGGAAATAATGCGGTAGATACCACTATTGAAAATAAGTTATCTACTCAATTAGTAAATGTCTCTGATTGGGCATCTTTGGCTACTGCACTTACTGATATAGGTACTACCCCTACCACTCTTAAATGTACAGGGACTATTACTATACCTGATGGTACTACTGTATCCCCACCTAAAACCATAACTTTCGAGCCCGAGCAAGGATGTGTGGTACAGGGGGTTGCAGGGGGTGGGGTAGAAACATTCGCTCCATTGCATTATAAGCACACACCTAGACTAACATGGGCAGGGGAAAATGTTACTATTGATTTAAGTAACTCTGGAGTTTCAGAAATTGATCCAGATATATGGGCAGAAAATACTACGCCAGGAACAACCCCCATGGCTACAGCCGTTAATGCCGCCATAGTGTCTGCTGGGCAGAGCGTTGAGGTTGCGTTTACTGGCAAGTATTATTGCGAGACAACTGTAAACTTTAATCCTAATGGAAAATATAGGGGAATAACAGATGCAACTCTTGATAGAGCTGATTCTTCAGGATTGCTATCTGGGGTAACAAGTACTGATGCAGCCTTTACTCTTGACGGTGATCTAATAGCAGAGTCTATAGGGTATAATCCTCGCATGCAAGATCTTACATTCCAGCGCCTTGATTATGCTGGACCTCTTTTTTACATGAGGGATATAAAGAGGGGGTCTTTTTATGACCTTCTCATGATTGGCGGGTCTGCTCAGTTATTAATGGATGCTGGGGCGTCAGGCACTTGGTATAACACCTTCAACGACTGTATATTTCTAGGAGATAGAGCAGGAACTAATTCCTACCATGGGGTTGATATTGTTTCAACAGGAACAGGGCATGTAAATAATAACAAGTTTATATCGTGTGATCTCAGTTACCAAGGAACCAATGTACGGGTCGACGATGGAGCTCACAATATATTTGCATTCTGTAGTTTTTCTCTAGCCTGGGAACTCGGAATTGACTTACCTTCGAATGCGGCCAGTTCTCATCACGAATTTATTTATTGCCATAACGAGCAGAATCAGATCAGGGGTTATGCAAGTGGCGGTAGGCTTATTCTGAATGCTCAGGAGAATACAAAGATAAGTGGTGGTGAGTGGCTATCTTCCGTCCTCACCACTGATCAGTATGTTGAAGATACCTCTACGTCCTACCTTTCAATTAGTGGGGACATAAAGAATTTAAACAACGTGACTGTATTACGCACAGATATTAAAAGTGTCCTGCCTAAAATTGTAATGGATACTGGAGCAGACGCCATTTCTATTAGTATGTTTGAGGATGTATTGCGTTTTAGGGATGAGACAGCCGCTGATAATAAGTTGACATATGATATATCATCTGACCTTTGGGCACTATACAAAGATATGATGATAGGCGGTGCTAATAATCCTATACTGACCTCCTATGCCGGAACTCCTGAGGCGGGGAAATCAGCAAGACCTGGATCAATCTGCGTAAATACAAACAATCCTTTGGGTAGTGGTGAGTACGCCATCTACATAAAACGTACAGGTACTAGCAACACCGGGTGGGCTGGGTTAGGGACTGTAATTCCATGACAGATTTAGCTAAGGATCAAGAGTTAGAAGAGATTCTAAGTCTCTGCGTGATTGACATCAAGGTGTGTTGCGGCACACTATTCCCTGAGATCTTTTATGCAGACTTCTCATCTCTTCATCAGGCCATCTTTGACCTAATCAACTCTGGGTATCATAAGATAGCTATTGCTGCACCTCGGGGTATTGGGAAGACCTCTATTGCTAGGACAGTAGTAATGAGAGCTATCTTGTTTAGGTTAGCTAACTTTATTGTATACCTAAGTAATAGTGCTACATCTGCGGAGATGCAAACTGAGAATATTAAGCGTGACTTACTGTCCAATCCCCAGGTAAAGGCCCTCTTTGGAAACATCAAAGATGTTATTGGTGAAGATAAGTCCATGGATGAGACCTTCTCCAAGAGTGCCTGGACTGCTTATGGTTCCACATTCATCCTCCCACGTGGCGCCGGGCAGCAGGTACGTGGACTTAACTGGGCTAACTATCGCCCAGATCTAGTCATCATAGATGACTTAGAGAATAAAGATGAAATCCGTAGTAAGGAGAATCGTGAGAAACTCCGTACCTGGTTTGATGGCGATCTCATGAAGACTGAGGGGAGGTATAGTGCGAAGAAGACTACCTTTATTTATATAGATACCATCAAACATGAGGATTCTATCTTAGCCGACTTAATGGAGTCTCCCGAGTGGAAGACTGTACAACTCTCCATCTGTGATGAAAACTATAAGTCCCTTGATACTAACTACATGACCGATGAGGAGGTGATGGCAGAGGTTGAGGAGCATCGTAGGAAGGGGACTCTTGATGAGTTCTATATGGAGAGGATGAATATTCCTATAGCCAAAGAAGATGCAGTCTTCAAGCAGGAATACTTTAAGTATTTTGATGACCAGTTGGATAAGATAGTACTTCCGAATAAAGAAGAGTGTCGCACCTATGGTATGCATCATATTACTATAGTAGATCCTGCTAAGACAGTTAAGTTGAAATCTGCCGATACTGCCATTATTACAGTGGCTGTAGATCGCACGAGTAGGAAAGTATTTGTGAGAGAGCTCTTCAGTGGAAAAGTCTATCCAGATGAACTCTATGATGAGATGTTTCGACAGTTGAAATTTTACAACTCCTTTATGCTTGGGTATGAGACCACGGGGTTGAGTGAGTTTATAAAGCAGCCAGTTGAGAATGAGTGCCGCCAACGTAACATCCACCCTATCTTGGTTGAGTTGAGTGCTAAGAGAGGAGTTAATGAGAAGGGGAAAGCAGAAAGAATAGCTACCCTGGGGCCATATTATAGGCTGGGTTATATCTATCATAACAAAAGTAATTGTGGTAAATTAGAGGGTCAACTCCTTAGCTTCCCCAAGTCTAAACTCTGGGACTTGATGGATGCGTTAGCTTATATCACTTTCATAATGGATAAGCATGCTATCTATTTCGACCCTTCTGATGAGATGGAAGAAGAGCCCCCATCTGACGAGTACGATACGTTGGAATGTGAGAGTGAGATGGGTGCTATGGAGATGGGGCTGATTATATGAATGCTATCTTGATTAAATCAACACAGGAATGGGGATATAGATGCCTAGTATAATCGTAGGGGATTCTAACGGTGGGCTTTACAGGTCTAAGAAGCCTGAATTTAGGGATAATTATGACTATGATTATCCTGAGGGGTTGGATCTTAAGCCTGGAAGTAAATTGCATAATCGAATCAGAGATAAAGTTATGCAGAATGCTTATGATAGTGCACGGGTTATGTGTACTCGGCATTCCGATTGGAATTCTATAGATCACACCCTTACTGCTTACATCCCAGTGGATGAGGAAGAGAATGCAATTAAGGATAGTGATAAGCGTAGACCAGTGAGTATAGTCTTTCCTTACTCGTATACAGTATTGGAGACTCTTCTCTCTTACTACGTCTCATCCTTCTTACAGGACCCCTACTTTCGCTATGAGGGTACGAGTCCGGATACAGTGATTGGAGCCATCCTGCTGGAGAAGTTGATTGCCATCCAGTGTATTAAGAATAAGGTAGGGCTCAATCTTCACACTATGGCAAGGGATGCCTTTGCTTATGGATTTGGAGTAGTGACCCCTACCTGGGTATCTGAGTATGGTAAGAAGTCTGTAGTGCAGGAAATTCCTAGGTTCTTTGGGATGGGGACTAGAAAGGAGACTCAGATTCTTGAGAACCAGCTACTGTTTGAGGGGAATGCATTGGAAAATATAGACCCTTATCTGTATCTCCCCGATGTAAGTGTTCCCATTCATAAGCCTCAGGAAGGTGAATACTCAGGGTGGGTGAATAATACTAACTACATGTCTCTACTCTCTGAAGAGCAGAATGATCCAGAGATGTTCAATGTTAAGTATATTAAGAAATTGATTGGTAGGAGAACTGGAATATATGTAGGAGATAACTCTGGACGTAACACTAAATCTAACATGCCTTCGAGAAGTTATCTCTCAAATATGACTAGCACTGCTACTGACAGGATTAAGATGTTCATCAAACTTATTCCTAAAGATGAGGGGCTGGGTAAGGGTGAGTATCCCGAGTTGTGGTATTTCGAAGTGGTGGCTGATGAGGTGATAGTCAAGGCTAAGCCTGCTGGTCTGGATCACAATAAGATCCCAGTGAGTGTAATTGCTCCAGATTTTGATGGCTACTCTATGACCCCTATCTCAAGGATTGAAATCTTGCATGGTATGCAAGGGGTGTTAGACTTCATGTTTAACTCCCATGTTGCTAATGTGAGGAAAGCAATCAATGATATGATTATCTATGATCCTTACTTGGTGAACAGTAATGATCTCAAGAATCCAGAGCCAGGTAAGTTGATCAGACTCCGTCGTCCCGCATGGGGGAAGGGAGTTAAGGATGTAGCTCAGCAGCTTCAAGTGAATGACGTCACTAGGGGAAATGTAGCAGATTCTACTTGGATCGTTCAGTGGATGGATCGGATATCTGGGGCAGATTCTAGTATGCAGGGGGCTCTGAGGACTGGAGGTCCTGATCGTCTCACGGGTGCAGAGTTCCAAGGAACTCGAGCAGGTGGAGTTAATCGCTTGGAGAGGATCGCGAGGATAGTAGGTATGCAGGGGATGCAGGATATCGGAACCTTCTTTGGCATCCACAACAGACAGATGATGAAGTCTCCTGCGTATGTTAAGTTGTCAGGGGATTGGCAAGAGGTTCTCATTAAGGAATATGGCAAGTCTATAGACCGTGGTAGAATTCAAGTCGATCCTAGCACTGTCAATGTGCACTTTGATACTATAGTACGAGATGGATCGGTACCAGGTGGGAATTATGCTGAGACATGGGTACAGTTGTTTCAAATCTTGGGAAACAATCCTGAACTAGCTCAGAACTTTGATGTAGTGAGAATCTTTACTCACATAGCCCGTAACTTAGGGGCCAAAAATGTCAACGATTTTGTGAGGAAAGGTGGCAATGTAAATGCTCAAGTTATGCCAGATGAAGCTGTTCTGAAACAGGCTCAAGCTGGGAACATCATTCCTATGAGAGGTGTAGTAAATGAGTGATAAGTTAACACCTGAAGAATTAAAGAATGTGATTGAGCAGGTTAGAGATTATTCTCCTAGAACTTCACCTGACATCCTCAAGTCATTTCTCGAAGGAAGTATTCACCTAGATTTCTTGCGCGAACTTGCTATAAGAATAGAGCAGATGCGCGATGTGATTGAGGTAGCAGATTCGAAAACATTTCTTAAAACCCAAGGAGGTATTCAGGCACTTAGGTTGGTATCTGGAATCTTTACTGACCTGTATGAGAACAGTGTGTCTAATACTGAAAGATATAATCAAAACAAAGAGGATTAGTTATGAGAAAGTTTTATGCACGAGTAGTGTTTGGGCCTGATGATACTACAGTTGGGAACCCTCTTCCTACAATGGAAGATGAAATTAATGACTTGTTAGATGTAACTGAGGTTGTAGAGCCGGTGGGTGATGTACCCTTGGGTGAAGAAGGAAGTGTGCCTGAAGCACCTTCTGGAGATAATCTCAGTGGGGAAAGTGTAACTCCTACCCCAGAGGTAACGCCTCCTGAGGCAGATCCTGGAGTTGGTGAGATTCCTAGTCCTACTGGTGAAGTTGTACCTACCCCCTCTGCTACGCCGACAGGGGATAGTGAGTTGGCTGCTCTCAAGGCGCAGATTGCAACTTTGCAGAGTCTTGTGGAGAAGTTGAGTAGTGGGGTTGCTCCAACTCCCCCTGTGACTACTCCCTCCACAGTACCGACTCCAGCGTCTGCGGTTGTGGCAGTAGCCACTCCAGATGCCATCCTGGAAGATTTCTTGTCCAAGATTGATTACGACAAGACGATGGAAACCAAGGAGAGTTTCATAGACTTTATGAAGCAATTCGCGGGGGCTATCAGGAACTCTACATCTGAGCACGTGCTGACAGCAGTGCCGAATGTAGTAGGATCTTATGTCAACAGGCAATCGGCGATGAGGGATATTGCCAAGCAGTTTTATGGTGAGCATCCCAACTTGAAACCTGTTAAGGTGTTTGTAGGGAACGTGGCGAATGAAGTAGCGGCTGAGCATCCGGAGTGGAATGTAGTACAGGTGCTTAGTGAAGCAGCTACTCGTGCTTACACAACTCTGGGGATTGCTAAGGAGGTTAAGAAGCAGGAGAAGGAAGATGCGGCTAAGCCGACTAAGCCCTCCCTTCCCGGCGGTTCGCAGAGTGTGAAGAGTAAACCTGCCCCTAGTGGGGGCTTGATAGATGAAATCAACGATCTCATTTCTGACTAAGGAGGTTAGAATATGGCTGGTGAAGGAAGATTTATTGACAAGTTGATGGTAGGTGATATCGCCGTAACTGGCGCTGTCAAAGCGGATAATTCCAAGAGGTATTGCTTGGAGAAATTTGACACTCAGCCTTTCTGCCTGTCTAATGCGGCTACGGTGGCATTGGCAAGTGGGACTGGGTCAGCCGCGAATACCGCATTCTTTCCTGGGTCTGGAAACTCATTCGAGTATAGTGCCAGAGGCACACAGACTATCACGGGGCTCGGAGTGCTTGCAGCTACTGGGTGCTCAGTGGCAGGGGACCAGACTGATAACGATGGTAGGGAGGTGGCATTTGCTGGGGGTATTACCTCCAAGGCCCCGAGGGCTTATACAGTAGGCACCGCCTTCTATGCACGCCTCAGATTCTCCATCGCGACTGTAGCCGGTACCGATGATTGTGCCTTCGGGTTCCGCAAGGCGGAGGCAGCTCAGGCGAATTTGGACGACTATGATGAGATGGCAGTGTTGAATGTGATTAGTGGAAATATCACTATTGAGACCATTCTCAATGGGGGTGCTACTGCTACCACTGACACTACTGACGATTGGGCCGATGCAGGGATTCATGAGTTGCGGGTGGATGTATCTGCGGCTGGGGTAGTAACGTATAAGATCGATGGCGCTGCTCCTACTGTTACCGCGGCTTTCTCCTTTGATGCAGGTGAGACGGTTATTCCCTTCTTGTTCTTCCTCCAGGCAAATGCATCTCAGACTGGGGCACTTGTTCTGGAAGAATTCGAAAGTTCTTACCTGTAAGGAGGTGAGTGATGAGTTTAGCTGGAAGATTATCTAAGGCTGGGATTAATCC
>Ga0209416_1001844_pt1 | contig 13125 bp, 10 predicted proteins | sample RifGroF1_FD_184001 | JGI IMG/M metagenome (GOLD analysis project Ga0209416, IMG submission 184001) | Groundwater microbial communities from Rifle, Colorado, USA - Groundwater F1 (SPAdes) (version 2) | ecosystem: Environmental > Aquatic > Deep subsurface > Groundwater | place: Rifle, Colorado...
AAGCAAGTTTGGGGTAGGCAGGCGAGAAGGGCATAACTCAAGTGCATTTTACAGCAGCAAGATGATGTCAAGGATTGCCAGAGGGGGTCTAGGGGAAGAAAATCAGGAATACCTTGGCGGCTCTCAAATTATCTGCAAGTCATCGGAAGTCATGGATGAGCTGCCAGATCGATCTGTTGGACTGGCATTTACGTCACCCCCATACAACGTTCAGAAGGAATATGACAAAGACTTGAGCCTTGACGAATATCTTGGCTTGATCGAGCGGGTCGGAAGTGAGGTTTATAGAACCCTTGTTTCCGGTGGTCGCTATGTAATTAATGTTGCAAATTTGGGGCGCAAACCGTATGTTCCGCTCCACGCAATGTTCTACGAAATCCACCAGAGAATCGGGTTTCTTCCGATTGGCGAGATCATTTGGGTCAAGGCGAAAGGCGCTGGTGAAAATTGTGTGTGGAAGTCGTGGATGTCAGCTAAAGCTCCGTCACTGCGAGACGTACACGAGTATTTGTTGGTGTTCACCAAAGATACTTTCGGTCGTCCAGACAAAGGTGAATCGACGGTCTCCAGAAATGATTTTATGGAGTCTACCCTGAGTGTGTGGGAAATCGCTCCAGAGTCCGCAAAGCGTATCGGGCATCCCGCTCCATTTCCGATTGCCCTGGCAAAACGAGTTATCAATCTGTACAGCTACACTAACGATGTTGTCCTTGATCCGTTCATGGGGTCTGGAACAACCTGTGTTGCCGCAGATTGGATGAACAGACGTTTTGTTGGATACGAGATTGAACCAGCCTACTGTGAGATCGCCGTAGACCGCATCAACAAACAGCGTGTCTCGATACAAGAAAAACCCATCATCTTTGGATGACAGGTTTTCTTTGGGATAGAACGAGTATCTACTTTAGTTAGTATAACACAATTTACGATGGAGTCAATGCTTCGGCTTCGATTTGTTCGGTGAGGTCGTCGCCGATTATTTCCATTCCGCTGTAGATGGCACGACCGTTCTGGATTGAGACAGACAGAATGTTGTGGTAGTCGTTGTTGTAGTAGACAAGACCGATGCCCTGTTGCCACTGCGAGCGCATGTCCGAGCCTGGAACAGTACCGTCAATTCTCGAAAGAGTTCCAGGGCAGAAACCGTATATCGAGCGACTTTCCTTGCCGTATCGGATTGTTTGGGAGACGAGTTCGGTCTTGTGGACGTGACCAAAGATGGTCGTGAATACTGCGCCCTCGATCATAGCGAGTGCTGTTGCCCCAGGCTTTGCTCGAGCAACAGACCCATGAATACAGCGTACATTTGGGTTTAGCCAGACCTCGCTGTTTGGATAGCTGTCGTGGTAGCGAACGCCGAGATCGTCAAGACCGAGCATTCTCGGTACGGTAAGAAGGTCCTCGCCTTTTGCTGACCGAAGTTTGTATGTGGCTGGCAAAAGTTCAGAGAGCGCCCGTAGCAGTCTTTCCTCGTGATTGCCCTCGAGATAATCTTCCTCTGCGTCTGGAGCAGCAAAATGGAATTGAGTCATCCACCACGCCGCCTCTTTGATAGCAGCTTGAGTTGTCCAGTAAGTTTCTGGAGTTCTGGTGAATCGCAGGGAAAGTTCCGCGAAGTCAAGGTTGTCTCCGAGGTAGATGATCCTGTCCGGATTGGAGAGAGTGGCAATTTGGAGAGCGATGTGGAGGGCGCGGCGGTCGTGGTAGGGGGTCATTTCTCCGGTATGCAGGTTTCTGCTGAAACCGAAGTGAATGTCAGGAATGATGAGCGCCTTGTGGAAGTTGGGGTCTCGCTCGTATTTGGGGGCTGGAGTTCGAGTTGGAGAAATAGAGACAGAGACAAACTTGATGTCGAATGCCTTTTTTCTGAGCCATGCCTTTATTTGGAACAGAGGCTTGACGACAATGTTATCGTTGGCGTCTTTAGCTCCGACTTCCCACTTGTTCGCCTCCCACCGCTCGATGTCCCATACATCAAGATCAATGTTGCACGTTTCGATAAGCTGCTCAAGAGTGACGATGCGATCAGACTTTGCCTCAGCAACGATCTCGTCGTTATTGACGCTTTTGTTGACGCTTCCAAGAATAGCTTTTTCAGATGGAATGTCGGCGATTATCGCAGTAATATTGCCGATTATTCCAAAATTACGCGCAAAACCTTCCTGGAGAGTCTGGCGTGGTACGCCGAGGTACTTTGCGAGTTTTCTCCACGAAGGTTTTACTTCTTGCTCCAGCAAGGCTGTTCGCGCCGTAGCGAGCAGCTCGTTCCAATTGTATCCCGAATTGGACATTATCCCTCAGGAGGCGATTGAGTTTCCTGGCGAGATTCTGTAACTTTGTTATAGGCTATGGCTGCGCCCACAGACCCGACGAGTGCCACAAAAATGGTCTGTGCAACAGGACCAATTTGAGGAAATAGCTCAATGCTGGCGAATAGAGCGCCATACAAGAGAGCCACAATCACATTGGCGAGACGAGCCTGATCGCCGGTTGTGATGAGCTTGGCGTACTTGATTGCCTCGACAGTGACGATTGTGCCGACCAGAGTCGTTACGCCACCGATGGCAACATTGTCACCCATAGCTTGCAAAATTTGTAGAACTGTTTCTTCCAACATTTTCCTTGCTCCTTTATGAGTTGAGGACGGTTACATTGTGAATATCATATCAAGAAAATTGAGTTTTGTCAAACTCATGGTCCTATTCCGAAAAGTTTCGCAAGAACAGAGAGTATTCCGGCAAACCCCTCACCACCCATTCCCTCAATTGCAACCGTGATTACGATGATCATAATTCCGAGATTGGTTAGTTTCTTTTCGATGCGAGCGAGCGATTTGTTTTGCTCTGCCTGAACAGTCTCGACATCGCGCATTCTTTTACGAAGTCCAGTTACGTCTCGACTATCATCTCCGTCGATCAAGAGAACGAGTTTGTCAAGGGTGTCCGAGAATGATTCCATGCTGAATCCGTTGATGTTTGCAACGACGGATTTGACGGATTCGGCAATACTTTTGATTGCATCGGTGTTGTCAGAGATGTTTGCTCTCATCTCTTGTATTGATTTGTCGCGGTCAGAGTCTCTTTCAAAAAACTCGTTCCGTATGTTTTCTATTTTATCCGCAAGCGTTTGTCCTTTCGGTGTTGTGCGTGGCGTTGGCATGTTGTCTCCAGTTATTTTGCAAGTACGACTCCATTGTAGGTCGCTGCAATCCACATATTCTCTCCTATTCTTGCCCATAGGTTGTTGTCAATAGGTGAAAACTCGTATGCAATTGGTTTTGCACCATATTGCAAGAAACCAATTATGTTTGCGTTGGTCGAGACTGTCGGTTGAGTTCGAACGTTTATTCCCTTTACGTTGACGACTTGCAACGTTTTCGGAGTTTCCGGCTCTGGTTCCGGAAGTGGAAGCGGAGGTGGTGCATTCTCCCACGCATGAACAGAAATTGTTTCGGTGAAGGCGTGTTTTACGATGGCGCTCAGTTCCCACCAGTTATTAGATGCAACAATCTTGTTTTCGGATGCCATTTTTAGACATTCGATATGAAACTCGTCGAGGTCTTTGATCGTGGCAACCCAACCGTGTTCTCCGAAAGCTGCTCCGGTAGGCAAGATCGGACGACTGAATCCAATTTTGGTGTATAGAGTTTCGAATTGAGCAACAGACATGCGAAGTTGAGCTGCTGGATTGTGCGCTTGCATCCAGTAAACTTGTGGCATGTTGATGTCGGCAAGCTCAAGGAACGACTTCCAAGGGAAATCCATGTGATAGTTTGGATAACGATAAGACGAGATCGCAATAGGTGTGTTCGGGAGAAGTCTGCGCAACTCTCGCATGTACACTCTGGCCTCATCTGGCTTTCCTTTTGCCTGAGTTTCCGCGTTGACGACAAAGGCATCAAGATCAAATTTCTTGACTCGCTCTGCACCCTTGCGCGCCTCGTTGATTGGATCGTACAGGTATACGTACTGCCATCCAATCGGAGACACATTGATTGCCCTGAGATTGTCGACCGTAGGACCAACAATGTCGTCAACCCAAATACCGAGTGCGTTTTTGCGAAGGTTGTAGTTTCCAGTACCCTCTGCAACCTTGATCATGTTGTATGCGAGAAACATTTGAGCAGAAAGACTGGCAACTCCCTCTGGACCGCCACATGATGCGATTTTCCACGTGTACATTCCTTTTCCGTTAAACATATTATTGCTCCAGTTCTATCTTTTCGATTTCATTTTCCAGCTCGCTTGCGTATGACTTTGTTGCCTCGATTTGCTTCTCAACGTATTCTTTTTCTTGCCTCATCAGCATTGCTCTTGCAGTATCAAGAATTTTGCGAGTCTCAAAAACGCTCGGATTTCCACCAATGATTGCAATGTTGGTGGTGTTGGTTCTCGCATCAAATCTTACGATAACGTCGATAACAGATTCATCTTCCATTTCAATTTTCCTTTCCTTGACGATTGATTATATCATATTTTATTGAACCAGATACATTAAGGCTGCTCTAGCGTCAATGGTGATGTCGGTCAGCGTAGCTGTGTATTCCGGAGGAAGTTGAAACCAAAGGCGGTTGTATTGGTTTTCTGCGGGAATGTTGACCCAAAATGTAGCTTCCATACGCTCGTATGGAATTCCGTCGTCTCTCATCATCTGGAAATCGACAATGACACATTGCAATTCTGTGTCAACAGTCCACTTGATGATTTTTATGTCGTTTACGTTGATTGTTATTTGCATAGTTATATCCAGTATCCCCAAATTTCAAGCCAGACATCAAATGTTAAAGCACCGGAAGCCTGGATTTGATAATAGACGTCGCCGTTGGAGTTGCACGGAACTATAACTTGAGACCTACCGAACGAGCTGTCTCTCAGTCCCGCAGGAGATACTGTTACACCATCTCCGGAAACATTGGTTGGACCAAGCAACATCCATACATCGGCTGATGCACTCGAGCTATCTCTGGTTGTCAACGACGCCAATACTGCTTTGATCTGCGTGGGAACACCAAAAACAGCCGATAGGTCTATAAGAGTTTTTGCGGTAGTAGATCGAGCATCTCCGTCCCAAGATGTTGATGTAAGTGGAGTCGTTAGTGGAACATAGAAACCAATCGTATGAGAATTTGAGTCGTAGTCGTTTATGCTATTATTTGCGTACTGCAACGAAATAGCACTTGCGACAATAAGGTCTGACTCGAATGTCGAACGACTATTGAATACTATTCCACACGTACTTGTGAACTCAAGATATTGTGCGGGATACGGCATACTTATTGTGGCAGCAGGGCTTGTCGGACACGTAGAGGATGTTCCAAACAACCTAAATTTGTTCGTTCCAATTACTGTGATTCCGTTTGAGTCAAGGACGACGCTGTTGCTTCCAGTCGTGAGGCGTCCGTTTGACGAATCGATTTTTAGCTGAGACGCGCTGGACACCAGAGATGTAAGTCCACCTCGGTCAATCCAGATGCCTGTTCCGGCGTTGGATGCAGTTGGAGGTGTTGTTCCGATAGCAATTGCTGCCGACGCTCCAGGCATTTGGAGTTTTCCGACGATGCACGCTCCAGACCCATCAAAAGCCATAGAGCAGGCGTTCGAGTACCCGAGCTTGAGTTGACCTGCGGATCGATCCCATCGCATCCAACCACCCGATCCAGACCCATAGCGACCAATCAGGTTGTCACCGGCGTCAAGCGTGACGCCACCCCAAGATTTGTTGTCAACGGAGGACCACCCAAAAACCTCGAGTCCAGTGTGATCTCGCATCCAGAAACCGTCGCTGTCAACCCAAATTGGAGTTGTGCCTCCGGAGTACCACGACGTTGCGCCAACCTCTGCAACAACCGGAACTTCGCTGTCCACGATTGCGCCAATGTCGTCGTCGGTTTGGACACGCTTAACAATATAAAAGTCATCAATAAGACCTGGAAAAGTTCCACCACCACTGTAAAAATTTCCGATCCCCAGGATACTTGCAGAACCGTCCCACTTTGATGCAGAAAGTGATCCAGAAGAAACACCGTTTACATAACACTTTAAGGCACTACCGTTGAACGTAAATGCAAGATGGTAGTCTTGAAAGCGATTGATACTTGACGAAACAAAAAGTATGTTGTTCGTTGCATTATCGCGCCAATTAACGTATATTCCACTTGTGTTTGCGTTTACATTAAATCTGTGATCTGCGTCATACGCAATAGATATAAAGTATACATCTGCTGGAACTTCGGCAGGAGTAATCCATGATTTCATCCAAAATCCGATAGACCATACTTCTGATATAGTTGTTGTATAGATCAGGCGTGACGTCAATCGCGTTGTTGACGATTCGTGTGCTGTTCCGCTCCACGAATGTCCGACAATCATGTCTCCATGAGCAAGTGGTGTAGGATATGCCATTTCCTCAAGTTGGATGCCACCGAGATAGATTGGATTGTTTACGGTTATTGGATATACGCCGACTCCTACATTCGCGTTGCTTCCGGTGATACCAGACTTGATTGCTGCCCACCATCCGTCTCCGAGTTCAGAGTAAGAATCTGGAGCGTATCCGCCGCCGTAGAACAAATATACATCACTTGCCGAAACCTCAGAACTATCTGGTTTCTTGACGTATGCAGTAAGAACATAACTACCAGTATTGCCGACATTGATTGTTTGAATATAAGTCCTGTCAATTGAGCCAGTTGCGGTAAGTTTTGCACTATTTGTTCCGTACAGAACAAAGTTTTTATCAATATTAAGTTCGGCTGTAACACTTGCGGCTATTGTCCATCCTGTATTCCATGTAGAATGACCAAAAATAGGATTCTTCATGTGGTTGACGGTTGCGCAGCCGGATTGAACGCCCTTTCCGAACTTTGCAGGGCGATAGACGATTGCAGATGATGTTGTTGGTAAAAATCCTTGAACAGTTTGTGGTGTTCCGGAATAGTCGTCGAGATCAGGTGGACCGTCGAAGTGAGCAAGGAAAATGCAGTCTTTCAGGATGCGCCCGAGCGGTCCGTAAATTGCGTCGGCGTGAAACGGACCGTTGACATCGAGGGCAAATTGAGGGTCAGGCGCTCCGGCAATGCCGACGTTGTTTCCGCTTTCGTCAACAAACAAGGTCATTCCAGAGCCAACCGTAAGGTCGCCACCGAGAATGTCAACAGCGCCCATAACGTCAAGGGTTTTGAGGATAAGACCGCCTTGGTCGGTTGACTTGAGAAGGTCTTCGGTTGTCGTTGCGGAGACATCGGACTTGGCGTTGATGGCGTGCGTGTGACCGTTGGCGTTGACAGCATTGGTCGAGGACGCCGCAAGATTTATTCCAGGAGTCCGGAGCGTCAAGGTCTGGTTTGTAGTCAGGACGCCACCACCTGTGATACCAGAACCAGACAGAATAGATTTGTTCAATCGTTCAGACTGGTACGCTGAACGTGTTCCAGAACCGTCTGCGGACGCATATTGCGTGTGTGTGTCGTCGGTGAGTCCGGTCATCCATGCGGACGAGTGAGGAAGTGTTCCGGAGTGATGGTATCCAGAAATACTGTGTGGTGTTGGAGCGAAGTTTCCGTTGGCAACACCAGAAATTGTGCCACCGGACGATTCGTTGATCCATTTGACAATATATGGTTTTAGCTCTTTGGCAAGTTCGCTAATTTTCATCCTTGCTCCAGTCCAGCAACATCCCAGGCGTCGCGAGCCTCACGAGATCGTGGCATAAACGAGTCTGTTTGAGGAGAATACTCATATTCCTCAAGAAAGAAATCTGAAATGTTGTTTACAAGATAGTCAATTCCGTGAGGAATGATGTCGCTAAGTTTTATCCAGACACCAACGGGGCATTTGTAAAGTGGTATTTCTACACCGTCAGGGTCTTTGATTGAACGATCAATATTGATATAGTATTGACTTCCAGATAGATTTTGAGATTCTTGAAAAACTTTCAGAACACGGTCTGGGGTTACTTGAGCCAGCATTCGTCTGTTTGATGTAGTTCCAGTCTCGAGAAGCGAAACAATTTCAGACAGAGCGGTGTTCTCTCCATCTCTAAACTGGTTTGTTTCAACACCGCTTGATTCCTGAATTTCAAGACCGTAGAAAAATTGTTGTTTGGTTTGGAATGTTTCCTGAATTTGAGATGTTGTCATTTGTGTTCCAACAACCTTGAAAATCATGTCTGCTGCTGGAGATTTTTCCGTAAAGGTCATTCCATCTGAGACCCAAAAACTTCCATACGCATATCCAGCATCCTCGCTGATGCTTACATTGTAGAAGTCCGAACCACTCTGCGATCCAGACCTGGTTGCAACTATCCAGTACACATTGTTGTTTAACAGGGTTGCGCTTGACGAAAGGGGTATTTCTATCCAGTCAGACGAATCAGAGATGGATGATGCCGCAATTGATCCGGACGCCATCATAGACGCACTGGACGCCGCAGCTCCATCGTAAATTCTTGCAATAAAATTGTCGGTTGGACTACCGCTTTTTTGAACTCTCAAGTGAATAGAACTTGCGTCCCAAGATGATCCGGACCGTTGGGTGAAACTCTGAGTAACTGAGTGTGCAGACTCGAGCGTTACGGTTGCACCAGCGCCCTCGTTAGACAACGATCCAACAGATGTGTCAATTTCGACTTCGGTGTCGTTCGCTGATTTTACTGTGTAAGAGCCATCGTTCGTAGAACTGTTACGAACAGCAATAATATCGCCCTCGTCAAATATTCCCAATCCACTTCCGCTCGAATCGGTAATTGTACCATCGCTGTTGAATGCAATTGTGTTTGCTTGATAGTATACACCAAGTTTTTGTCCACCCCCACCTCCACCGTCGTACTGTTCAAGTCCTTTTGCCTGAGCATAGTATCTCCAGTCCAGTGTATCGAAAAATCCAATTCCATAAATGGTCGCAGAAAGACTTCCTTCTACAGCGCTATCGAAGCTAATGTTTGAGACTGGAAGGCGTTTCATTTCGAGAGCTGTATCTCTAAGTTTGTCTGCTTGATCGTCGGTTGCATCAGACAGAGTAAGTCTGATTTCTTTGTAACCAAATTTGTCAACGCTAAATTCATCCTCTGCCCAATCGGTGTCTTTGCGGTTATTGAAAGACGAGTATCCGACAGAAATTCTATTTGCCATTTCCTCGATGGACACGGATACGCTTAGCGCACCAACTCGAACCTGCACCTCGGACACAATTCCCCACCAAACTTTTTCTCCACCGTCTCGGTATATGTCAATTCCGCACCGCAAAAGCTCAACAAGATTCCATATATCCGCTTCTGTTCCAAAGGCAGATATACTTGCTCGTTTTGGACCTCCAATTGCTGCGTGCGAGTAATTATTGATCGTAAATGCAATATTTCCTGTATTTACAGGTATTGAGAAATAGTCTCGATCAGTATACTCAATATAGAATCCAGGCATTAGATTGTCAACCTCCTGGGTCTATACTTGAGTTCTACGTTCAACGTGCGGTGTGCATACAGCGACGAAACATCTGTTGTGTGCATATATATTCTTTGTAGCTCGTGTGGATACAGGTTTATCTTATTTCCGCTATGAACAAGAAGGGGAGCAATAGAGTCGTACGACGACGACGAAAGATAATAGTTGTCCGTAATATGATCCATTACAGCAAGACCACTTACCCATGTATACCCCAATTGCTTTACCCTGCTATATCCTGTGTCAATTGGAAGAATTTCGACAAAATCTGTTGTCCACGTTCCACCCACCGACGATCTCACTTTCAGATTCAAACCGAGAGATGCACTTCCAAAGTTTGCGCTAATATTTGGTGGAAGTCTTATAATGCCAAATGATACAAGTCCGGTGTCTCCAGTAACGCGAGATTCGAGGCTTTCGCTGATCTCTGTTAGCGAATACAAGACTTCTGCTCTTGCGTACAAACTTCCAGATGGAACACTACACCTTGCAAACACAGCAAAGTTTCCGCCTCCGCAAATATCAAGGAATGATCCGCTGAGAGACAGGGTCAAAACAGTAATTGATACCGTCAAATCTGCTGTCAGAGTTCTCGACCACGCCGACCCACCGCTGTAGATTGCGTTTGACGCAATGCTTCCAGATGTTGTTGAACCAGCTTCTCCCTGATAGAAGTGGTTGAAATTCGCCGGATCGCTTGTTACATTGTGCCAGAACTGAAAATAGCGCGTTTCCAGAGACGATGCAGCATCGTTGCGAATAATGATTTTCGCAGGAGTTTGAATTTCTCCAGTTACGGTACTGGCTGCAACATCGAAATAATTGTAGCGAGATAGTGATGGAACATTTTCGTTGTAGACAGCAATTCGAGACGCCGCTGCTGCCGCAGGATTGTTTATTTTTGCGGTAGTTTCTTCACCTTCCCAATAGTAGCGCCTAGTAAATGCGGTTACAAATTCTATATTGCTTCTGTTCCATTGCCACCCAAGAGACATTTCACTTACATCTACTTTGCCACTAAGAATTTCTGAGCGATATGCGCTCGCGGTAGTTCCATATGGTTTGACCGTAATGTATACTGGCGATCCAGCTCCAGTTTTCTGGTGGCGTTCCGCCTTCATTAAGAAAGACTGAAGTCGTTGCTTGGACGACTGAAGTTCGTCTTGTGAACTTGCGCTCGCTCTAAAAACAAGAGACTCCGTAACGTTGCGGCGAGTCGTCATTGGGCGCTCGCCACCATCGTCGAGAATCGAGTTCGAGTCAATTGTCGTCATGTCTGGAGATTGTGGAACATAGCTCATCAACGTATTACTTCCAGACGTGAAGTCAAATACGCTTCCACCATAAGTTAGTTTTACTTCGTGCGTCGCCATTATCGTCTCCTACGACTGATCTGTTCGGCAACCTTATAGGCGAGAATTTCAATATCTTCTCGACTTCCGATACTCGAGCCTCTAAAGTCAACGTAAACTCCGCCACCTCCGCCACCTCCGCCAAATCCCATTTCGGTCATAATTTGTTTGAGGTCGTTGGCTGCAAGCGTGTATCCAGACCTTCCAGGCATGTAGACTTCTCTCCTGTGAAACACGGCAGGTGTGTTTGCTGCTGTATATCCACCAACGGCGTGTTGAACAGTTCCAGTCTTACCGATGACTGTTCCAGCCGTAGTGCCACCAATAACTCCAGGCAGAGACCCGATTGTAGTGTATTTCAACAAGAGGTCTACGGTAACTTTGTCTGGAAGCTCGCCAAGGTATTTAGCGAGAAGTCCAACCGCGCCCGCGTATTCCTGAACATCGATCTTGTCTGTTGCAAACAAGCTAGAAAGCTCTCCGACCATTCCGTAGGCATCTGCGGTCTCCGAGTCGATCAAGCCCATCTTCTCGGCAACTTCGCCGTAGGCAGAAATGGCAGCACCCTCTGGAAGAACAGCAAACAGTTGGCGTTGAACCATGTCGAGCATGATCTGTTTCTGGTTTTCTTTCCAAGCAGCAGTTTCCTCATCGAGGGCGGCTTGAACTTCTTCAAGTTTCGTTTTTAGTTCACCGAGTTTTTCGATTCCCTGTGGCGTAACATTGAAATTCTTGACGCCCATTCCCTCGAGTTCTTTCTTGAGGCTTGCCGCTTCCTTCCCGAGAGTCTTGAGGTTCTGTTCTGCGGCATATTTCTTTTTAGGACCTAGACCGTCTTCGATGGCAGTCTCTAGCTCTTTCATTTTCGACCACGTACCACCAAGCTCGCCTCGGATTGCCGCAATTTTCTCTGCCTGCATTGGATCGAGCCAGTTTGCGCCACCGAGTTCTGTGATCTGAGTGATGAGATCGGCTTGGGTCGCCTTGAGATCATCCATCGTCTCCATGTGCTTATCGTATGCTTTTCCGACTGGACCGCTGATAACATACTGAAGATCGGACATCGCTTTCTTTAGCTTGTTTGCCTCTACCTCGGCAAGGTCTAATGCGTCTACGTTCTTGCCAAGAATCTTGTTGAAATGGTCAACCTTTTCGGCGTCGTATTCAACCGCTTTAGCGAGACTGTATTGGGTTTCGGTAAGAGCGAAGCTCGATGCGATGACTGTGTCGACCGCTCCAGTCATGTCGTATTGTCTCTTTATAAGATTTCCAGACTCGTCAATCAAATATCCGTAGTCACTAGCAAGCTGGTTTACAACAGTGTTGTACTGTTGCCATCCCGCAGCACCGGAATATACCTGCTCCTCGGTAGCTTGCAGGTTTTGAATTTCTTTTACTCCCCAATCGGTTACGGCACGAGCGAGCCATTCGGCAAGGTCAGCAAGAACAGGAAACATTCTGCCTTTGATGGCATTGGTTGTGTTGTCGACTGCCGCCTCAAACCTTCCGAACGGGTCTGTCATGCTCGCTGCTGTTCCACCAATCTGGTTGATAAGGCGATCACCAGCTTCCATTGTTGCATTCAAAAGGGCGAGCTGCTGTTCTTCAGACGTAAGTTCATCGGTCGCTTTACCGGCTTTTTCAGCAAATGTCCTGTATGCCTCACCAAGTTTCAACTGGAGACCAGTGTTGTCAATCAATCGTGGAGAAAGACGTTTCAAACCGATGATCAACGACTGGAACTGGTAGTCAACTGAACCGAGTGCTGGATTTGCTTTGTTTGCAGCTTTAGCGATTTCCGCGAGCTTTGGAAGGTTTTCTCCGATTTGCCTTCCGAATTCCTCGCTTGCTCCAGCCATAGCGGTCGTAGCGTACGACATAAGCTGCATGTCGCCGATTGTACCTTGCGTAGCCTCTCTCAATCGTCTCAGCAGGTCTGTTGAAACACCCATCGCCGACGTCATGTTCTCAAACGATTCGGTGGTCTGCAAGAATGCAGCACCCTCTTCACCGACATTTAGAAGTTCGGTAAGGGCGACCTTTGCAACCATGAATCCGGCAACAGCTCCAGCAACAACCGCACCAAACTTCAAGACTGCTGCACCAGCTTTTGCGAATCCAGCATCCACGCCGCCGACTTTTGCAACTTCTTTGGCTTGCTTGTCAATCTTGGTGAACTCGCCTGAGATTTTTCTAAGCTCAGCGGTCGCCTGATTGATAACCTTAAAGATAACGGTTACATTGCTTGATTTTGATTTGGTGTCGGTTACGCCAACTGCCATAGGGATTATTCCTGCTTGCCGTATTGTTCAGCAATAGAGAGAGCTTCTGCCGCAA
>Ga0209416_1001848_pt1 | contig 13092 bp, 11 predicted proteins | sample RifGroF1_FD_184001 | JGI IMG/M metagenome (GOLD analysis project Ga0209416, IMG submission 184001) | Groundwater microbial communities from Rifle, Colorado, USA - Groundwater F1 (SPAdes) (version 2) | ecosystem: Environmental > Aquatic > Deep subsurface > Groundwater | place: Rifle, Colorado...
CCGCGGGGTTGGCGGCGATGCGGCCTCGTACCGGCTGCAGCAGATGTTCCTCTCGGCGGCCAATGTCATGTATCACCGCGCCTCGGGCGACAGCGGCGTGACCTGGTCCAGCTGGCGCCGCCTGCTGCATAACGAGATCATCCTGGGCACGGTGGCGCAGAGCGGCGGGGCGCCCACCGGCGCCATCCTTGAACGCGGCAGCAATGCCAATGGCGACTATCTGCGCCTGGCCGATGGCACCCAGATCTGCACCCGCAGCGCGGTGCCGCTGACCTATCGTTCCGCCAACCATATCGGCGCCGACTGGACATTTCCGGCCAGTTTCGCCGCCTCGCCCTTCGGGGTGGTCACCGGCCCCGGCCTGACCGGCGATTATACCGATGTCGATCCGGCGGCGCTGGGGGTCAGCCTCTGGGCCTATTCGGGCGCATCGGTCGTGGCGGGCTTTCGCCGGTCTTTCGGGGCGCCGGGTTTCGCGGCGACCGCCCAGGTCAACAACTGCCGTCTGCTGGCCATCGGCCGCTGGTTCTGAGGAGACCCCATGTTCATCACCCTGACCCCCATGCGCCGCGACGAGGCGCTGACCCTGCACCGCGCAGGCGATGTGCTGGTGATCAACGGCACGGAATATGATTTCACCCCGCTGCCCGAAGGCGCCCTGCTGCCCCGCGCGGCGGTGGATTGCGACTGGCTGGCCTCCGATGTCACCCGCACGGGCGGCCAGATCCGGCTGACGCTGATCCTGCCGCATGGCACGGATGCCCCCGCCGCCCGCCGCGCACCGGCGCCGCTGAACCTGACGGCGGATGGCCCGGTGGCCCTGCCTCCCGAGATGGAAACTGCCGCAGAGGAGACCCCTGCATGATCGACTGGAGCCTGCTTCACCCGGCAGAGGCCCGCGCGGCCGCCGCCACGGCTGCCCTGCGCGACCGGATCAAGGCCCGGCGCGATGTGGCGATCACCGGGGGTCTTCGTCTGGAGGGGATGGCCATCGCCACCGATGATGTTTCGCAGCAACGCCTGACCGCCGCTGCGCTGGCGGCGCTGCTGGACCCGGATCTGGTGCTGCAATGGAAGCTGCCCGATGGCCGGTTCATCCCGCTGCAGGCGGCGCAGGTGATCGCCATCGCCCAGGCGGTGCGCGCCCATGTGCAGGCCTGTTTCGACCACGAGGCGCAGCTGCTGGCGGCGCTGGCGGCGGGCGGGCCAGCCGATCCGCAGATCGGCTGGCCCGGCGCGTCAGTCGCGGATCAGGGCTGACAGATAGGCGCCATAGGCGTTCTTGCCGAACAGCTTTGCCCGGGCCGCCATCTGGTCGCGGCTGATCCAGCCCTTGGCATAGGCGATTTCTTCCGGGCTGCCGACCTGCTGGCCCTGGCGTTCGGTCAGGGTGCGCACGAAATTGCCGGCATCCAGCAGACTGCCATGGGTGCCGGTATCCAGCCAGGCAAAGCCGCGGCCCATCTGTTCGACCGACAGCAGGCCTTCGGCCAGATACATCTCCAGCAGGGTCACGATCTCCAGCTCGCCGCGCGGCGAGGGCTGCACGGCCTTCGCCCGCTCCGGCGCGCTGCCATCGAGGAAGTACAGCCCGGTCACCGCATAGGGCGAGGGCGGCACTTCAGGCTTTTCGATGATCTGGCTGACCTGGCCCGCCGCATCGAAAGCCACCACGCCATAGCGTTCGGGATCGGCCACACGATAGCCGAAGACAGTGCCCCCCGTTTCGCGCGCATCGGCGCTGGCCAGCAGTTCCGGCAGGCCATGGCCGAAGAAGATATTGTCGCCCAGCACCAGCGCCGAAGGCGCGCCCGCCAGAAAATCTTCGGCCAGCAGATAGGCCTGGGCCAGACCATCGGGCGAGGGCTGGGTGATATAGGTGAGCGCCAGCCCCCATTGGCTGCCATCGCCCAGGGTGCGCTGGAACTGATCCTGATCCTGCGGTGTGGTGATGACCGCGATCTCGCGGATGCCCGCCAGCATCAGCACGCTGAGCGGGTAATAGATCATCGGCTTGTCATAGACCGGCAGCAGCTGCTTCGACACGCCGATGGTGATCGGATAAAGCCTTGTGCCCGATCCGCCGGCCAGAATGATGCCCTTGCGCGTCATGTCAGATCCCTTTCAGTTCGGAAACCACTTCGGCCAGGGCCTGCTGCCAGTCGGGGCGGGCGATGCCGAAATCCGCCAGCGTCGCACAGTCCAGACGCGAATTCAGCGGGCGCCGCGCCGGGGTCGGATAGGCCTCGGTCGGGATGTCTTCCACCGTGACGGCCAGCCCTGCCTGGGCAAATGTTTCGCGCGCGAAACATGCCCAGCTGGTATCGGGGGCGCCCGCATAATGATAGGTGCCGCCCGCAGCCCCCTGCCGCAGCGCATCGGCCATGGTCAGCAGGGCGCCCGCAATGCCGCCCGCAGGCGTCGGCCCGCCGATCTGATCGGCCACCACCCGCAGCGCCGGGCGGTCGGCGCCCAGCCGCAGCATGGTCTTCACGAAATTCGCGCCATGGGCCGAGAACACCCAGGAGGTGCGCAGGATGACATGGCGCCCGCCCGCCGCGCGCACCGCCTGTTCGCCCGCCAGTTTGCTGCGGCCATAGGCGCCCAGCGGCGCCACCGGATCTTCGGGCGTCCACGGCGCGGTGCCGCTGCCATCAAAGACATAATCGGTGGACACATGCAGGAAGGGGATGCCCAGATCGGCGCAGGCCTGTGCCATGGCGCCCGGCGCCGCGCCATTCACCTGCAGGGCGGCGGCCTCGTCGGTTTCTGCCCGGTCCACCGCCGTATAGGCGGCGGCATTGATCACCACATCCGGGGCATGGGCGCGGATCGCGGCAGTGCAGGCGGCTGGATCTGACAGATCCGCCTGCGCCCGGCCCAGATACACCGCATCGGGCGCCCGGCGCGCCAGTTCGCGCGCCACCTGGCCGGTCTGGCCGAAGACCAGCACCGTCATGCCTTCACCCCCAGCCTTTGGCCGACACCCTTCCGGTCCAGCAGCGGCTGCCACCAGTCGGCATTGTCCAGATACCATTGCACCGTGCGTTCCAGCCCCTCTTCCACCGTCACCGAGGGGCGCCAGCCCAGCTCGTTGCGGATGCGGGCCGGTTCGATCGCATAGCGCGCATCATGGCCCGGGCGGTCGGTGACGAAGGTGATCTGATCGGCATAGGAGCCGTCGTTCTTCGGCCGTTTCGCATCGAGAATGGCGCAGAGCGTGCGCACCAGCTCCAGATTGGTCCGCTCGTTCTCGCCGCCGATATTGTAGCTTTGGCCCAGCTTGCCCTTTTCCACCACCAGCAGCAGGGCGTCGGCGTGATCTTCGACATACAGCCAGTCGCGGATGTTCGACCCGTCGCCATAGATCGGCAGCGGCTTGCCCGCCAGCGCGTTCAGGATCACCACCGGGATCAGCTTTTCGGGGAAGTGATAGGGGCCGTAATTGTTGGAACAATTGGTCAGCACCACCGGCAGGCCATAGGTCTCGTGCCAGGCGCGCACCAGATGGTCCGAGGCCGCCTTCGATGCCGAATAGGGCGAGCGCGGATCATAGGGCGTGGTTTCGGAAAACTTTTGTGAAGGATCGTTCGGTAACGATCCGAACACCTCGTCGGTGCTGATATGGTGAAAGCGGAACCCCGCAGGCCTGCCCTTGCGCGTCCAATGGGCGCGGGCGGCCTCCAGCATGTGATAGGTGCCGGTGATATTGGTTTCGATGAAATCGCCCGGCCCGTCGATGCTCCGGTCGACATGGGATTCCGCCGCCAGATGCATCACCGCATCCGGGTCATGCGCGGCAAAGATCCGGTCCAGCGCCGCACGGTCGCGGATATCGGCCTGTTCAAAGGCGTAAAGCGGGCTATCCGCCACCGGCGCCACATTTTCCAGACAGGCGGCATAGGTCAGCGCATCAAGGTTGACGACGTGATGGCCGCGCGACACCGCCAGCCGCACCACGGCCGATCCGATGAAGCCGGCGCCGCCGGTGACAAGAAGTTTCATGGGATCAGGCCTCGAAGCTGAAAGGGGTCTGGAAATCGGCCAGCAGGGGCGCCTTGGCATCCTTGTCAGACAGGATCGGGCTCAGCCCGTTCAGGCCCCAGTCGATGCCGATCGTGGGGTCATCCCAGCGGATGCCGCCATCGCAGTCGGGGGCATAGACATCGGTGCATTTGTAGATCACCTCGGTGCCATCCTCGCGGGTGACGAAGCCATGCAGGAAACCGGCCGGGATCAGCAGCTGGCGGCCGTTTTCCGCCGAAAGCTCCACCCCCACCCATTTGCCGTAAGTGGGCGATCCGGCGCGGATATCCACCGCCACATCGTAAAGCCGCCCCTGACCGCAGCGCACCAGCTTGGCCTGGGCATGGGGGGGCGCCTGGAAATGCAGCCCGCGGATGGTGCCGGCCTTCGCCGACAGCGAATGGTTATCCTGCACGAAATCCAGATCGAAACCCGCCGCCGCCATCCGCGCCCGGTTCCAGCTTTCGCTGAAGAAGCCACGGGAATCCCCGAAACGGGCGGGGGTCAGGATCACCACGCCGGGCAAGTCTGTCGGTTCGATCTGCATTGCTGTTCAATCTCTGAAAGGCTGGTTCTGAAACGCTGACCCCGAACAACCCCCGGGGCCTCTGGGTGGCATAAGGGCCAAGCGGGGCACCGCTGTAAACCCCGGCATTGAATCAGGTACTCAGAATATCCTTGTGGTAGCGCCGCAGCAGCAAAAGCCCCAGCGCGATCATTGGCAGCGAGATGCTCATCACATAGACCGGGCTGGCGTAATCGGCTTGATACATCGGATAGAAGCCGGAGCGCATCAGCCCGATGATATGAACCAAGGGATTGTACCACAGGATCTCCTGCGCGGCGCGCGGCAGGTCAGTGTAGAGAAAGATCACCCCGGAGGCGATGATCAGCGGGCGTGTCGCAATCCCCCAGACCATCAGCCAGGTCGGATATAGCCCACCGATCGTGGCATTCATGCAACCGATCCCCAATCCCAGCATGGCTGCCAGCCCGGCGCTTTCAAGGACGGGCCAGAGATTCAGCACGCTGACCCCGCCCGACCAAATGATGATTGCGGTCATGAGTATGACGGAGACTGCGATCTCGGTCAGGGTGTTCAGCAGAAAGCGCGCAATGATCGCATCTGCCCAGGTCACCGCCGGATAGGACAGCAGGGGGCGCGAGAAAACAAGCGCGCGCGCCGTCGTGCTGCTGATCGCATTGTACAGGCCGAAGGGCATGGTGCCCGTCGCATAGAACAGCAGAAAGCTGGTGCCCAGCGGCGGTTCGCGGATGATGAGCGAAAACCCGAGCGACATCATGACGATGGACCCGAGCGGTTCCAGCAATGCCCAGACATAGCCGCCCGGGTTGCGGCCATATTGCGTCGACATTTCGCGCAGCATCAGGGCCGCCACCGAACGGAAGGTGGCAAAGCTGCGTCTGGGCCGACCGAAATGCGGCCGGATCTGGGGCAGGGCGGGAAGATCGTTCTGGGACATGCGGGCGCGGCACCGGACTGGCGTTGACCGGCGGCATTATGTAGAAGCAGGGGCAAGAGATCAAACAGGCAATGCCAGGGTGGCGAAGTGACGGCAGAAAACGGTCCCGGCCCGGATCCGGCAAAGGGCAGGCCCGCCGCGCAGGCGGATCAGCCCCAGGCCCGCGCGGGCGGCCTGAAACCCCGGCTGGCGCAGGGCGCCATGCAGGGCGTCGTCAAGCGGATCGGCCCCAAGGGGCCGGGCGCCCTGCGTCCCGGCATGGGCAAGCCCGGGGCCGGTGGCCCGCGGGTCGGGCACGGCGGCGGTCAGGGCCCCCGGCGGCCCGGCGGCCCCGGGCCGGCGGCCAATCCCGCCACCGACAGCGAGGACAGCACAGCAGCCACCCGTCCGCTGGCCGAACCGGCCAAGATGAAACCGCGCCACCGCGGGCTGATCTACAGCTTCCTGGTTCTGGTCTGCCTGCCGGTCCTTCTGTCGACCTTCTATCTGTTCGTCTTCGCCGAGGATCAATATGCCTCGACCGTCGGCTTCACCGTGCGGCGCGAGGAAAACACCAGCGCCAGCAGCCTGCTGGGCGGGCTGTCGCAGCTGGCGGGGTCCGGCGGCTCGATGGAAACCGATATTCTTTACGAATATATCCAGAGCCAGGAGATCGTGACCGCGATCGACGAACGCATCGGCCTCGCCGCGATCTATTCCACCTACTGGCCGCGCGATCCGGTCTTTTCGCTCTGGACCGATCCCAGCACCGAGGATCTGCGCGATCACTGGTCGCGCATGGTGCGGATTTCCTATGACAGCGCCTCGCAGCTGATCGAATTGCGGGTGATGGCCTTCACCGCCGATGATGCGCAGCGCATCGCGCAGGAAATCCTGGCCGAAAGCCAGAAGATGATCAACACGCTGAACCAGCGCGCGCGCGAAGACATCATGCGCTATGCGACAGAGGATGTCGAAAAGACCGTCATCCGTCTGAAAGCCGCCCGCGAGGCACTGAGCCGGTTCCGCACCTCGACCCAGATCGTCGATCCGGCGGCGGATATCCAGGGCCGCATGGGTGTGCTGAACAACCTGCAGCAGCAGCTGGCCGAGGCGCTGATCGAATATGACATCGTGATCGGCACCACCCAGGACAGCGACCCCCGCCGCGAACAGGCCGCCCGCCGCATCAGCGTGATCCGCGACCGCATCGCCGCCGAACGCCAGACCTTCGCCACCGAAGAAGGCGGCGCCGCCGGGGAAAACTACCCCGAGATCATCGCCGAATTCGAAAACCTGACGGTCGATCTGCAATTCGCCGAGGAAACCTACCGCGCCGCCTTGGCCGCGCAGGATGCCGCCCGCGATCAGGCGGTGCGCCAGACCGTCTATCTGGCCGCCTATATCAATCCGACCTGGCCGCAGACCGCCGAATATCCGCAGCGCTTCGTGCTGACCTTCTTCATCGGCCTGTTCCTGACCCTGGGCTGGACCATCGGCGCGCTGATCTTCTATGCCGTGCGCGACCGCCAGTAGACCGCTGCCATGATCCGCTTCGAGAACCTGACCAAAAGCTTCCAGACCCCGCATGGCCGCAAGGTGGTGATCGACAATCTGTCGATGACGCTGCCCACCGGAAAATCGCTGGGGCTGATGGGGCGCAACGGGGCGGGCAAATCGACGCTGATGGAAATCGTGTCGGGCGTGATGGCCCCCGACAGCGGGCGGGTGGTATCGGATGGCACGATCTCCTGGCCCGTCGGTCTGGGCGGCGCCCTGCATCCCGAACTGACCGGCGCGCAGAATGTGCGCTTCATCGCCCGGATCTATGGGGTGGACAGCGACAGCCTGTGCGATTTCGTCGAGGATTTCGCCGAACTGGGCGATCACTTCCACCTGAAGTTGCGCACCTATTCCTCGGGGATGCGGGCGCGGCTGAGCTTTGGCGCCTCGATGGGCATCCCCTTCGACACCTATCTGATCGACGAAACCACCGCCGTGGGTGATACCAGTTTCCGTGCCAAAAGTCAGATCGTCTTCCGTGAACGGATGAAGCAGGCTGGCGCCTTCATGGTGAACCACAATCTGGGCGAACTGCGCGAATTCTGCGATTCAGGCATCGTGCTGGAACATGGCAAGGCGCATTACTTCGAAGACATCGAAGAGGCGATCGCCGTCCACCGCCGGATGATGCAGGGCAGCTGAGCGCGCGGCGCCGCTCTCTGGACAGGCGGGGGGGGATGATTTAGAGCCGAAGGCTGTAACAGCTGAAATCAATGGGGCGAACGATCTTCTCGGAGTGTCGCTCTGCCGGCGGCGAAGGGTTCTGCGGATGTTGTTCACGATTTACGGCAATTGCCAGGCGGATGTCCTGTCCAACCTGCTGCAGCAATCCCCCGAATTCGATGCCCGCTACAAGACCGCCCGCCTGCGGCCCTGCTTTGCCGTTTCCGTCGAAGAGATCGAAACCTGGGTGCGCGATCAGGCCCCCGAGGTGCAGCTGCTGGTGACCCAGAAACTGCGCAAGGGCTGGCGCGCCCAGACCGAACAGTTCGATACCGACTGGCTGCGCGCCCGTGCGGCCGAAGGCGCCGAATGGCTCGAATGGACGGATATGTACTACAAGGCCTATGAGCCCCATATGGCCTATCCGCTGTCCTTCCCCCGCCGCCCGCCGGTGGATTACATCAATATCCTGCATGTGCTGGCCTATGCCAATGGCCGCCCCTGGCGCGACCTGATCCCGTTCTACGAAGATCCCGCGCTGTTCCCGGTCGACATGATCATGGCGATGCACCGGGCGGCACAGGAAGAGCTGGCCCGCCGTGAGGAAGACTGCTCGCTGGGCATTGCCCGTTTCATGGCCGAGAACTGGCGCCAGAAGCGCCACTTCCTGACCTTCAACCATCCGGGCCGCGATGTGGTGCGCCATGTGGCCAACCAGATCATCGACCGGCTGGGGATGGCCACGCCCGTGCCCGAAACCGGATATTTCGGCTTTCCGGCCAGCAGCGGCCTGCCCCTGCTGGCCGGGTTCAACCAGATGCTGGAGACCCCCGATCCCCGCGATCCGGCGGTTTCCTTCAGCATTGATCACAAGGTGATCCCGATGGCGGAATATTTCGACCGCTGGCAGGCCTCCTTCGATCAGCTCGGGCAAGAGGCGCTGACCCGTGAATTGCGCGCCCAGGCCCATCAGGACCGCATCATGGCGCGGCCCGTGCTGGAAACCGCCGCGCGCCATCTGGGTCTGCCGGTTGATTTCTGACACGCCCGCCTGCCGTGGCCAGGCTGCGGATCCCTGTTTCCCCTTCCGGCCAAGGATGACGCCCCAATGACGCTGCCGCATCTGACCTCCCATGCCGATGCCATGGTCCTGCCCGTCCGCGCCGCTCCCGGCGGTGGCTTCACCTGCGGCGTCTTCGATGCCGAAGGCGCGGGCATCCTGGCCTCGGTGCACCGCTTTGCCGATCAGCCGCCGCGGCTGCAGCCGGACCGGCGGCCCGAAGGCGACAGCAGCGCCACGCTGCCCGAGGCGATCTTTGGCGGGGTCTTTCTCAACCACTTCGGCCATTTCCTGATGGAAAGCCTGGGGCGGCTGTGGATGGCCAATGATCCGGCCTTTCGCCATCTGCCCATTCTGGTGCAGGCGCCCTGGGGGCGGCCGCTGCTGGGCAAGCCCGATGATTTCAGCGCCATCATCCTGGAGCTGCTGGAAATTGATCCGGCCCGGCTGCAATTCGTGACGGCGCCGGTGCAGGTGGGCCTGCTGCATCTGCCCGAACAGCTTTATGGCTTTCACAATTTCCACGCCCCCGCACCCGAATTCGTGGCCTTCCTGCGGGTGGCCCAGGCCAATATCCGGCGTCTGGCCGAAGCGGCGCCCGCGCCTGCCGCCCGGGTGTTCATGTCGCGCTCCGACTGGCAGGATCAGGCGCCGACCCGTGGCATCGCGGCAGGCCTGCGCCCGTTCGAGGATTATCTGCGCGGTCAGGGCTGGCATATCGTCCAGCCCGAAACCCTGTCCCTGCGGGATCAGCTGGTGATCTATGCCACCGCCGAACAGGTGATGATCTGCGAAGGCAGCGCCCAGCACAGCTGCATCCTGCTGCCCGATATGCCGGGCGCGGTCTTCGTGCTGCTGCGCCGGCCCCACCCCTGGGATGTGGCCCGGGTCACCCGGCAGTTCGGCGGGCTGGGCACCCGCGCCACCGCCCTGCAGGAGGTGGAGAAATCCTATGCCTTCGGCCAGCCCGCCTGGAGCGGGATGACCGTGCTGGATTACACCCGGATTTCCGAAATCCTGCAGGCCGCAGGCACGGTGGCCGAACCCTTCACCGCCTGGGCCGGGATGAAGGAAGACGAGGTCCGCCACAGCCTGCGCACCTATATCGGGGCGATCCGCGAGGAACCGTCGTTTCTGGATTTCATGCGCAAGCTCTGACCGGGGTATGGCCCAATCTGCGGCTTGACGCGGGCCGATGGTGTTCTGACGGCCCGCCGCCTGCAGGGCGCTGACCCGGCATTTCGGCCGGGACAGGGAAGGGACCGGGGGACGGAAAGCATTTTGGCCCTGTCGGGCGAAAGGAATTCGATGTCGGGATGCAAGACCGCAGCGGCACGCATCGGCAGCCGCCGTAGCCCCTTCCGTGACAGGCCGCGCAGGACCGGCCATTTCCTGCAGGCGCTGCAGCAACAGGTGGCGGTTGCCGCCGAAGCCGGCCCAAGCGGGCCGACTCAAGCGGGATTGTCGCAGAAGCGCACAGCGGGTAGGTCAGGGCCATGACCCGAGTTTCCGCGCCCCCGCCTGTCTCTGATGCCCTGGCCGATCCGGATGACCGCATCCGCCAGGCCCCCCGCAACCACTGGCTGCGGCTGGATCTGCTGTTGCAGGCCCTGGCGGCGGGCCGGGTGGAAGAGGCCTGGCGCCGGTTCGAGGCGCTCACCCAGTCCGGCCAGCTGGGCCCCGATGTGCTGGGGCCGGTGCGCGGGATGATTGCCCAGGCGCTGGCAGGCGCGCCGCCGCTGCGGCTTGATCTGCCCGCCGATTATCACCGGCTGCTGCCCGGCAAGCCCTTCCAGACCCGGCTGGCCGCGCTGGCGGGGCCGGGGGGGCGCCCGGCGGCCTTTCCGCCGGATATGGTGCTGCCGCCGCTGACCGGCGATGGCAATGATTTCACCTTCATCGCCGATGCGGCCCGCAGCTGGGCCTTCACCCCGGCCCGGCCCGATCTGCGGCTGCATCTGGTGCTGCAGGTGGCCGAGGCCGCCGATCTGCAGGCGCTGGCCGCCGGTCTGGCGGTGCAGACCTGGCCTGCCGACCGCTGCCGCATCACCGTCTTTGCCCCCGCCGGGCTGCATGGCCGGGCGCTGCCCCCGGGCACCCAATGGCGCGAGGGCCGGGTGCAGGCCGCCGATGCCGCCAGCCTGGCCGAAGGGGCAGAGGGGCTGGTGTTCCTGTCGGGCGGCACCCGCCCCGATCCGCTGCTGCTGGAACGGGTGGCGCGGCATCTGGCGCTGTCGTCGCGGCTGTGGCTGGCCTTCGTGCCGGTGGGCAATTTCCAGGGGGCGGAGCCGCAATACCGCCCCACCATCCTGTCCGACGGGGTGATCCATGGCGCCTGGAGCGGTGACCGCTTTCCGCACCGCCGCTGCCGCAGCCTGAATTTCGCAGCCCCCGCCGCGCTGTTCCGCCGTCTGGGCGGGTTCGATCCGCGCTTTCAGGGGGCCGAACGGGGCGTGGCCGAACTGGCCTTCCGCGCCACCCAGGCCGGCGCCTGGATCATGCCCATGGCCGTCAACGGCCCGGTGGCCCAGCCCGGCCCCGACGACAGCCCCGCCGCCGACCAGCTGCTGTTTGCAGGCCTCTGCCCGGCCGACCGTCGCGGCGGCGAGCTGCGCCACGAGGTGCCCAAGGTTTCGATCTATATCCCGGCCTACAAGGCCGAACGTTATCTGCGCGATGCCATCGACAGCGTGCTGGGCCAGGATTACGCCGATCTGGAGGTCTGCGTGGCGGATGACGGCTCGCCCGATGCCACGCGGGCGGTGCTGGAAAGCTATGGCGCCGAGCCGCGGCTGCGCTGGGTGTCGAACCGCAATGGCGGCATCGGCTTTGCCTCGAACAGCGCGATCCGGCTGGCGCGCGGGCAATATATCGGCCAGCTCGATTCCGACGACCGGCTGAAGCCCGGCGCCGTGCGCCGCCTGGCCGATTATCTGGACGAACATCCGAAGATCGGCTGCGTCTATTCCTCCTGCGAACGGATCGACGCGGCGGGCAACTATCTGCACGACGAATACAGCTTCCCCGAGTTCAGCCGCGAAAAGATGATGCTGACCTCGATCGCGCATCACTTCCGCATGTTCCGCAGGCAGGTCTGGGAACGCACCGAAACCTTCCGCGAAGACATCGTGAATGCCGTCGATTACGACATGTTCCTGAAGATGTCGGAAGTGGCGCGGTTCCACCATATCGAGGAAATGCTGTATCAGCGCCGCTGGCATGGCGAAAATACCTCCAGCGTGAACGAGGCCTTCCAGAGCACCAATACCCATGTGGTGCAGCGCAAGGCGCTGGATCGGCTGGGGCTCGATACCGCCTGGGATGTGCATGTGCCCGATCCGGAAAAACCGCGCGAGGTGACCTATCGCCGGCGCGCGCCCGGGGACCGGGTGTTCTTCTGGCCCGATTACAGCCGGGCCAACCCCTATCAGCGGCTGCTTTATGCCAAGGCCCGCGCCCGGGAAGACGGGCCGGAATTCATCGGCGCCCCGATCGACGCCGCGCTGGCCGCCGCCGAGGCGGTGGAACCGGGCGCGCCGGGGCAGATCGTCTTTCACCTGCACTGGCTGAACAAGGTGATGGAAAAGGCCCGCACGGCGGGCGATGCGGCGGCGGCGGCGGAAGAGTTTCTGGCCAAGCTGCGCCGTTTCCGCTTTCTGGGCGGGCGGCTGGTCTGGACGATCCACAATATCGTCTCGCATGATCTGCCCTTCCCCTGGATCGAAACCGCCATGGCGCGCGAGATCGTGGCGCTGGCCGATGCGGTGCATATCCACAGCCTGGCCTCGCTGCCCGAGATCGAGGCGCAGTTCGCCATCCCGCGCGACAAGCTGCATGTGGCACCGCACGGGTCCTATCTGGGGGCCTATCCCGATTTCATCGGCCGGGCGGTGGCGCGCGATCTGCTGGGGATCGCGGCCTCGGACGAGGTGATCCTGTTCCTGGGGCAGGTGCGGCCCTACAAGGGGCTGGAACCGCTGCTGGGTGCCTTCCGCGGCCTGCTGGCCGAACGGCCGCGGGCGCGGCTGGTGCTGGCCGGGCAGGGGCGGCGCGAGGCGCTGCTGCAGGCGGTGGATCTGGAACCCGAAGTGCAGGCGCGCGTCACCCATGTGAACCGCTTCATCGACGAGATGGAACTGCAGCTGTTCTTCCGCGCCGCCGATGTTGCAGCCTTTCCCTATCGCAGTATCCTGACCTCGGGCTCGCTGCTGATGGCGCTCAGCTTCGGGGTGCCGGTGGTGATCCCCGAATTCGGCATGACGCGCGAGGTTCTGGCGGGCAGCGGCGCGGGCGTGCTTTATGGGGCGGACGGCGGGG
>Ga0209416_1001849_pt1 | contig 13077 bp, 11 predicted proteins | sample RifGroF1_FD_184001 | JGI IMG/M metagenome (GOLD analysis project Ga0209416, IMG submission 184001) | Groundwater microbial communities from Rifle, Colorado, USA - Groundwater F1 (SPAdes) (version 2) | ecosystem: Environmental > Aquatic > Deep subsurface > Groundwater | place: Rifle, Colorado...
AAAATCCGCGGGCAGCTCAACAAGAATGTACCGGCATTTATTACTCATGTAGCCGCGACTATCCCGGCTGAAGCATTCATAGCCGGCCAGGCAATATGCGATAACAGCAAAGAAGGTCCTGCCGAACAGACAACCATCGGCCCGTTTAACACCTGTATGATTGCAAACAGACGGGGAACACTTGAGATAAAAATATTAAGCGGTCCTCCAATGACACTGCAGGATCGCCGGAACAAGCCATATCTGGGAGCTGCCGGATTTATTTTGATAGAAGGAAAAAAAATAAACATCTCCCATGGGGAAACGTATGAACAGGCTATCGAGATTTCATATAAAGCAAGCGGAGCTGCATCTGTACAATCCGGCATGAAAAAGTCAATTCTCCGGGAGAAAGATTTTTTTTCTGAAAGCGACAGCACGCAAACCATGGCTTCAATTGTACAGACTGAACGTGCGTATGATGGAAAATATACCTGGAACGAATACCGGACGATTCTGCAGGAATTAACAAAGGATCGGTATCAGGTGATGCCTCTTGACGAATTTAGCAGCAATACTTGTGATAACCGCATAATTGTCGGCATGCGTCATGATATTGATTCGCATCCGGAAAAAGCGCTTACTATGGCCGAGCTTGAAAAAAAAGCGGGTATCCGCTCCACCTATTTTTTTCTGCACAGCGCCGGATATTACGGTATAGTCAAAAACAATGTTATAACGCGCAACGCAGTAATTGATGATCTGGCTAAAACACTGTACCGGAACGGTTTTGAAATTGGTATTCACAGTGACCTTTTTACAATGATGTGGAATTATCACTTTGATCCCGCCGGATTCATCCGCGGGGAAATTGCCTATTACAAATCGCTCGGTATTACCATTACCGGTTCTGCAGCTCACGGCAATGCCAATGTCATAAAAGCCGGACTCAACAATATGTGGGCGCATGCGGAGTTCGGTAAAAAAGGAACTGCTGAGGCAAATAATGAACAATTTATAGAAATAAACGGAGATCAACTGAAGCGCATTCCGCTTACCCTGCGAAAAGAAATCGCCAATATGTCGCAGAAAGTGCTTACTATTTCCGGAACTGACACCGGCACAGTACTCACATCACAAAACAAGCAGGATGTTTATGCGGTATGTCAGCCGATTTATTCAACAGGCGGCAAAATGGTACTCTGGGAATTTAACCTGTCTGTAACCCAAGGCATGATAAGCGATATCAAGATCAGCAGCGCCTCCGGCAAAGCTATAGTTCTCGCCGGGCTCAGTGTAATCAGTGAATAGGGATCCGATAAAATATAGAATAAACATTTTACTGATGATAAAAGGGAAAGCCTGTATGTTTTTGATAAAATTCATAGAAATAAATTCTCACAAAAAGTAAAAAAAAGAGTATGCGCCATGATATCAAGTATTTTCTGTAGATTAAATATAGGCGAGTACCCCAAAAAAAAACCGCACACCATGAAGTATGAAGTTGACAAAAAAATTTGACAGGATATAATTATTATAATCTTTTATACTGGTTATTCATGACAGAAACTACCACTATTTCTCAAAACAGGCTGGCTCTTTTTTCTGAACAATATGACATTGAAAAATATGACAATATACCTCGCTCCTGCAGGTCAAAAAATCTCCAAAGCACGCCTTAAAAATGTTTTTGTTATCCGAAAAGACAGTATTAACATCGGTATAAGTCACGGCGCTCCGGTAAAACATCTACATGCCGGTTCAAATGAAATGCAGAATATCCAGGAACCTAAACTGCAGAAAAATCAGACATACGAAGAAGAAACTGCGGAAGTTATTTCCCAAAAACTCGAACAGCTTACCTTTGAACCGTATGCCAAAATAAAACTGGCCCTGCGCACCAATGTACATCAGGTCAAGGAAATTTATCAGAAAAATATCATTGATAATGTTGTGTATCTTAATTCCAAAAATAACGAAAAAGTATCCACGACTATTGCCGATTATCTTGATAACCTGCTCGACAATCATCTTTACGCGGCCGATTATATTGATATGATTAACTCCATCCGCACCAAGGACAATTATCTCACTTTTGCCCATGCTACGGCTTCGGCCTTTTATTCCATTGCTATTGCCAAAAAACTCTTTATGATGCAAGATGACTTGCTGATTAAAAAAAACGTCGGCAAATGGCTTTCCATAAAAACCTCCAGGCATAACAAGCCCATGACTCCGTATTCTTTTTCTGTTCAGCTGTTAAAATACATAGATAATCAAAAAGATTGTTTAGCGGTAAAATTCAATAATGATATCAGTAAAATACTTATTGAAAATCTGCATGATCTGATGCACGAATACGGCGAAATGAAGCTTGAAAAATATCCTTCCTTGTGCGTGCAACTGTCAAAACCGGCAAGAATTGCCATCGGCATGGCTGCTCTCAACATCGACATCGGTAAACTCTGCATTCCCGAAACCATTCTCAACAAGACAGATTCACTCAGTTCTGAAGAATTTGAAATCATGAAAGGCCATCCGGTTTTTTCAGTTAAAAAACTGAAAGAAGTGGATGTTGCAAATACCAGGGTGCTTTCCTTTATTCTTTTTCATCATGTTCTGGGCCCCGGCCGCGGTTATCCTGAAGTTACCCAGCCGACCCCGGTTGAGTCAAAAATTATCGCTTTGGCGGATATTTACGACGCCATGCGTTCCCCGCGTTTTTATAAAAAACCCTGCTCGCAGAGCGAAGCTCTGGCGCATCTCGAAGATCTGCATCAACATGGTTTTTTCGACAAAGCCCTTTATCTGGCCGCCAGACATACTTTTAACGAATTTAACCACGAGTATGTAACCGAACGCGTAAAAAAAAGTGTGGAATAATTTTTAATTTCGGGCTTTAAACAGAAATTTTAAAAGATAATTTAACCATATGATGCATCCCGATACCAGGCTTCAATATGTCAGCCAAGATATCGGAAACGGCGTATTTGCCGTTAAAAAAATTCCCAAAGGTACAATAACCGCAGTTAAAGATGCATGCGATCAAATCTTTACCGATCATGAATTTTCCGCTCTTCCGGAACTTATTCAGGAATCAATGAACAATCATATTTACCGTGATCACTGCGGAAATCTGGTTTTAAGCTGGGATTATGCCAAATACCTGAATCATTCCTGCTGCGCCAATACCATGCTTACCTGTTATAATTTCGAAATTGCCGTACATGATATCCTTCCCGGAGACGAAATTACCGCAGAATACGGCCTGCTTAATGTGCCTGAACCTTATGACCTTTTCTGCCGCTGTCCCGATTGCCGCGGACGACTAAGTCTTGATGATATCGATCGCTATGCCGAAAAGTGGGATGCGCTGATACTTGGCGCCCTGCTTGATATAAAAAAACCCCCGCAGCCTCTCTGGCCGCTGCTTAATTTAAATACCGCTTGCCGGCTTGATGATGTTCTTGTTAACCCGTCTGTTTATTCTTCCGTGCGTAATCTTAAATGGCGAGAGAATCGTAAATATTAACGGCAAGTATACGCCTCAAGCAGTTCAGACGGCCCTGAGGCTATGATTATTTTCCCAAATTTTTTTCTATCCACTCCAGGCGTTTTTTAAATTCTTTTTCTTTCCCCAGTTCGCCGGGAACATAATATTTGCGGTTTTCGGAAAGATATTTCTGCGGCGCATAATGCCAGGGAAAATCATGAGGATATTTATATACCGCCCCGCTGCTGCGCGCAGCTGATTTTTCCGATATCAGGTGATCGGGCGGAGAAAGCAGAACCCCGTTTTCGATATCAGCCATGGCTTTATCTATAGAAACTACGGCGGTATTGCTTTTGGGAGCGCAGGCTAAATATAAAGTACACTCGGCAAGCACAATGCGCGCTTCGGGCATGCCGATAAAATCAATAACCGACAAGGCGGATGCTGCCATATTAAGCGCCTGCGGGTCGGCCAGGCCGATATCTTCGGCTGCCAAAATGGATAAACGCCGGGCGATAAAACGCGGATCTTCACCGGCGCTCAGCATGCGCGCCAGATAATAAATCGCAGCGTCAGGATCGGTGCCGCGTACCGATTTGATAAACGCCGAAATAAAATCATAATGCTGATCTTCCGTAGAATCATAGCGCAGAAATTTTTTCTGAATGGCGCTCTGGGCCGTTTCGATATCAATTTTATAAACGCCGTTTTCCGTAAGCCGTGCATTAAGAAAACAGAGTTCCAGACTGTCGATTAATTTTCGCGCATCTCCGGCAGAAGATGAAATAAGAAATCCCAGAACTTCGCCGGCCAGATCAATTTTATACGAGCCCAGTCCTTTTTCATCCTGCAGGCAGCGCAGGGCAAGATTTTTTAAATCACTATCGGCCAGGGGTTTTAACTGCACCGGCTGCAACCGCGAGAGCAGGGCGGAGGTAATATAAAAAAAGGGATTGTGCGTGGTGGAGCCTATTAATAGAATATTCCCTTCTTCAATGGCGGGCAGCAAAGCATCCTGCTGCGATTTATTGAAGCGGTGAATTTCATCAATGAAAAGAATGGTGGTTTTTTCTTTTTTTTTATTCTGCTCGCCCTGCAGAATTTTTTCCCGCAGTTCCTTGACATTGGAAAGCACGGCATTAATGGTAATAAATTCGGATTCAGTGGCGCGGCAGATTATATGGGCAATCGTTGATTTACCCGTACCCGGCGGGCCGTAGAGGATCATGGAGCGCAGGCAGTCTTTTTCCAGCATGGTACTTAACAGCCTGCCTTCGCCGATCAAATGCTGCTGCCCGGCAACTTCCGCCAGGCTCTGGGGCCTGAGGCGCGTGGAAAGCGGAATATTCATTAACCTATAACAGCTTTTTTACAAAAGCTGCGATTTTTGAAACTCCTTTTTCAATCAGGCTCTCGCTGGTGGCATAGGAAAGTCTTACATGCCGATCGGATCCGAAACCTTCGCCGGGAACCACGACTACCCCTTCCGAATCAAGCAGTGCTTCGGCAAACTGATCAGGAGTGGCAAGTTCCCGGCCGTTAAAGGATTTTCCGAGCAGATCGCTGATTTGCGGAAAAACATAAAAGGCTCCCTGCGGTACGGGGCATTTTATGCCTGGGATATTATTCAGCAGATCAACAAGCAAATTTCTTCTTTTTTCAAAAGCCTGCCGCATGGTTTCCACACAGGTTTGATCCGAAGCCAGGGCAGCATAGGCGCCGTCCATGGCGAAAGAGACCGGTCCCGAGGTCTGATGGCTCTGTAATTTTCCGCAGGCTTTGGCAATATCAAGCGGCGCTGTAAGCCAGCCTATGCGCCAGCCGGTCATGGCGTAGGTTTTGCTTACACCATTTACAATTACAGTCTGTTTTTTTACAGCTTCGGAAATCTGGGCAATGGAAGTGTTTTTTAAACCGTCAAAAATAAGTTTATCGTAAATTTCATCGGAAATTATCATTATTTCAGGATGCTTAACCAGTACTTGAGCTATGGCAGCAAGTTCATTTCTGCTCATTACTGCTCCGGTTGGATTGGATGGATAATTCAGAAAAATTGCCCTGGTGCGCGCGGTTATGGCTTTTGTCAGAGCTTGGGGAGTAAGTTTGAATCCGCTGGCCAGAGTATCGACAAAAACCGGCACTGCTCCGGCGAGATTTACCATTTCTACATAAGACACCCAGTAAGGAGAAGGAATTATTACTTCGTCATTTTCCTGACATACTGCAAGAATTACATTAAAAAGCGAATGTTTGGCGCCGCAGCTTACTATGACATTTTCAAATCCATAATCGAGATTATATTCGCTTTTTAGTCTGGAAGCTATTATTTCCCGCAGGCGCTTTTGTCCTTCTGTAGGATTATATTTGGTATTTCCGCTGTTAAGCCCTTTGATACATGCCTGTTTGATATGTTCAGGAGTATCAAAATCGGGTTCACCGGCGCCAAACCCGATTATGTCTTTTCCCTGAGCTTTCAGATCTTTTTCTTTGGCTACCAGAGCAAGAGTGGAAGACGGTTTAACCTTGATTATTCTGTTTGCAAGTTTCATAAAAACTCCCTCCCTGGAAAATACCGTTTTAAAACGGTAAATTCGCTTAAAAAATCAATTTAAAGGGTTTCTCGCAGAGGCCGCTGAGCTCGCGGAGAGTTGGATCAACCTTGAGGTTGGTCTCTGCGAACTCTGCGCTCTCTGCGAGAGATATATTTTCATGGTTTCGGGTGTTCAAGTTGAACATGACGACTCCCTGGAAAATTTGTTTATAAGAAACAACAGCAGCTTATAATATTGTTTTCTGTCCGCAAGGCGGTCGCGAAACGCGCCGAGGCTTCCAGAAAACAACATTATAAGCCGGTGTTGTCAGACAAAAAATATTCCCATTGCCCTCTAAGAGGGCGGTGGGTTATTAGTGTTTGTCGCAGAGTACATATTTTCATTGTTTCGGGTGTTCATGTTGAACATGACGACTCCCTGGAAAACACCGTATTATACAGACAATTCAGAAAAACTGCAAAAACCAAAAAAGCTAAAAGATTCCCGGTTTTTTTTATTTTTTTACCGGCGGATTGCAGTACTTTTGCTATAAAAGAGCTTAGGTCATTCCGATATTTGCATCCGGAAGGGTAAAAACGGTTTGTATTTTTTTCCAAAAACAAGTCCCTTTCTCATAATATCATCTAATTGTATAATTAACGACATGTAAAACACAGCGCGGCCGGAGGATATTTAATGAAAAATAAAAAACAATTTTTCCGAAATCTGGAAAAACTTATTCACAGGCATAATAACCTGATTAAAAAAAAAAATAAAAAAGACGATTCCTGGTATAACGGCGTATTCGATCGCCATGTTTATCCGGTTTTAACCCGCGACCATATTCCGCTTTCCTGGAGATTTGATCTTGATTATAAAAGCAATCCATATCTGCAGGAACGTCTGGGCATAAACGCAGTTTTTAATTCCGGAGCCGTTCTTCTGAACGGTAAAGTATGCCTGGCCTGCCGCGTAGAAGGCCTTGACCGCAAGTCATTTTTTGCTGTTGCTGCAAGTAAAACAGGAATTGATAAATTCATTTTTCAGGCGCTGCCGGTGAAGCTTCCGGAAAGACCTTCACCCGATGTTAATGTTTATGATATGCGCCTTACTGAACATTCCGACGGCTACATTTACGGTATTTTCTGTACAGAACGTAAAGATCCGGATGCGCCCGCAGGCGACACATCAAGAGCTGTTGCCCAATGCGGAATCGTTCGTACGCATGACCTGGTTTCCTGGGAGCGATTAGCCGATATTAAAACACCGGCTTCCCAGCAGCGTAATGTAGTGCTGCACCCGGAATTGGTTAACGGACAATATGCTTTTTACACCAGACCCCAGGATGATTTCATTGATACCGGTTCCGGCGGAGGCATTGGTTTCGGCTTGTGCGATTCCATCACGAATGCTGTTATTAAAAATGAAAAAATAATCAACCGGCGGTTTTATCACACCATTAAAGAAACCAAAAACGGAGCAGGCGCTCCGCCTGTTAAAACCGAAAAAGGCTGGCTGCACATCGCACACGGGGTCAGAAACACCGCTGCCGGGATGCGCTATGTACTTTATGCCTTTCTCTGTGATCTGTCTGATCCGTCCAGGGTGATTGCGGAACCAGGCGGGTATTTTCTGGCTCCCCTGGGGCGGGAACGCACAGGAGATGTATCCAATGTAGTATTCAGCTGCGGAGCGGTAAAACGCCCGAACGGCGAAATCATCATATACTATGCCAGCAGCGATACCAGACTGCACGCTGCCATAACCAGTGAAAAAAAAATGCTTGATTATGTTTTTAATACTCCTGCGGATGCGCATTTTACAGGTTTATGCGTAGAACAGCGTATAAGCCTGATAAAAAAGAATCAGGCGCTGCCGGAAATTAAAAAAAAGTTCGGAAAAAAATGCATTATTTAATAAGGATTTTTTTTTGTTTCCTGATAACCGGCGCCTGGCTTTTTTCTCAAACCAATAAAACCCAAAACAAATCACTGCCCGAGCTCCGCAGGGAAATAAGCGAACTGGAAAAACAAAATCTGGAACTGGAGCAGGAAATTCTTAGACGCAAACTGGCAGCCGAGGAAGCCCGTAAATGGAATCCCCTTGACCCGGATTCGGCGCCGGATGTAATTAAAACCGCCATGAGCAGACACAGCGGGGGCCTGAGCCTTTTTACCGGTTATGTTTCTCTCAACAGCCGGGTAATCTATCCTGGTCTTCCCGGTCATTTTCTTTTTTTGGGCAGCGAATTTTACGGTTATGTTCATCACCGTTTTCTGCTGGGAGGGAAAATCGGACGTATTGCCCAGTCTCTGCAGATTGCCGGGAAATCTGTTTTTACCCTTACTTCCGGAGGGATCATGACCGGCGGGCGTTTTAACATCGGCCGCGCTGACTTTACGCCTTACGGCATGCTTGGAACCGGCAGGTACGCATTCAGGGAATATCTGTCCCTGAATGAAATGGAAGAAAGCGGAGCCGTTAAAAACGAAAAAACCGTTTTTTCCAAAAGATTTTTTGCACTTGAAGCGGGTCTGAAAGTAAATATAATTATCAATGATGAATTCAGTTTTGGCCTTCTTCCCAATTATCTTTTCTGCCTGGGGACCGATGCGCGCGCCTGGGGAGTTATGCTGATCTTCAGTGTCGGCCGTTTTGCCTATTCAGGGCAGCAGGTAAGCAAAGGCCGATAGAAACAGGAATGCGCACTACCGGAAGTATTTTCTACAGCATTTCTTTTTTCTTTGCTGTTATTTTTGGAATATATGATATTGAAAAAGTATCTTTTTCCGGCGTGTCCCTTTTTTCAGACGGGGAAAGTACAGGAATAATCTGGCGGGCTTCGGGCATCTGGAACTCAAGATGCATCAAGCTCTCGGACAGCGGCAAGGAACTGGGTTTTACGGTATACGCCTCGCTGCTGTCTTTAGAACAGAAAAAAGTATTAGCCAGCCGGGAACAGAAAATCACAGTTACTCCTGATCTGAACAAACAATTTTATGCGCTGCGCATTGACAACCGGGTTTTTAACGTAACATCCCATAAAGAAATAAAAAATCTGCTGAACAGCGGGTCTATTATCCTGCATGATACAAGCCTGCTTTCCGACAGCGATGAGTATTCATATTTTATTGAAATCAAGCCGGTTTTTTCTTCCCAAATTCTGCAGGAAAACGCTTTAAGTTCCCAGGCTCTCTGGGATAATCAAATCCTGGCCTATTCTTTCCGTCCGCTTACCCTGAAAAAAATCAAGAGAATTTTTGAAAAACAACGATGAAAATAAGTCTGCGCAACCGTATTTTTCTTTTTTCCCTTTTGCCCCTTAACGGGCTTTTAATAGTATACATGGTTTTTCTGCTTCCCGAACAATACTCTCCGCGCCTGGGTGAAATTGCCGAATTACTGCGCGGCCAGGTTTTATTTTTAAACGCAGCCGGGTTTTCCCGGGGACCGCAGATTGAAAAACTCCGGAATCAGCTGGAACGTATTGCCGAACATGAGGTTTTCAGCGATTTCTTTACGCGCCGGCGTTATCAGCAGATTGCCATGGTGCTTTCATTTACCATTATTATCAGTATGCTGTATTTTTTTATTTTAGGCCGCATTATATCCCTGCCTTTTGAACGCCTGGAAAAACGTCTGCAATCTGTTATGAAAGGCGAATATACCATAGCGGTTAAACTTCCGGATGATCCGGAAACCGCACAGATACACAAAACCCTTAATATTATGGCGGAAGAACTGAAAGCCCGGGAAAAAACCATTACCGAACAGGCCAGGGTAAAAGGCTGGCGCGATATCGGGCGGGTCTTTACTCATGAAATGCGCAATCTGCTTACACCGGTAAAAATTTTTATTGAAGATCTGTATACTATGGACGCCGGACAGGCGGAAAAAATTCCCGGTATTATAAAAACACAGGGCGGCGCCGCGCTTTACAGCATTTCCGCCATTGACGAGTTCAGCGCGCGTCTTAAGGATTTAACCAGCCTGTCTCCCGGAAAGCTTGAAAAAAAAGACACGTCAGCAATAATTAAACATGCGGTTTCGGTACTCGAGCAGGCTTTCCCGGGCGGAAAGGTATTCTTTCAGCATTCCGGAGAACTATTCATAAACTGCGATGAAAACTGTATTTTTCACGCATTATACAATATCATGAAAAACAGCATGGAAAGTTACGACCGGCCGGAAACAGCCGAAACGCGCATCAGCGCCTCCTGCTTTTCGGGGCGGATCGGCATTTTTATCAGAGACAGAGGTAAAGGCATAAGCCGCGAACAGCTGGCAAAGGTATTTGAACCCAATTTTACTCTTAAAAAAGAAGGCATGGGAGTAGGACTTTTTTATTCGGAAAAGATTATCCGCGAACACGGCGGAAATATTTATATACGCTCTGCTCCCGGCCAGGGAACAGAAGTTGAAATTAATTTACCGGAGTATGCATGAAACCAGCCATTGCCGTAATTGACGATGATCCGCAGATAGTTCTTTCCATTACCGAATCGCTTTCCCGGGAAGGTTATGAAATATGCGGATTTACTGATCCTGAAAAAGGCAAAAACGAAGTACTCGCAGCCGGAATAAGAATTATTCTGCTTGACCTCACGTTTAATAACAGCAGCCGGCAGGGAATGGATTTACTGCGCGAGTTTGTCAATAATAAAAACAAAATTTTTATTATTGTTATTTCAGGACAGGCTGACGTTAAAACCGTGGTTGATGCCATGCAGGTTGGAGCTTTTGATTTTATTGAAAAACCGCTTTCCATAGTTCATCTCAAAGTTACCATTAAAAACCTGCTGGAAAGAATACAGATCGAAGATGCCGAACAGAATTCCAGAAATGAACTGCTTAACCGGTATCCGCTGATATCGGTTTCCGACAAGATGAAACAGGTCAGGGCGCTCATTACCAGATATGCAGCCAGCGCCGAATCAGTACTCATAACCGGTGAAAGCGGTACAGGCAAGGAAAATGCCGCCCGCCATATTCATTATCTTTCCGCCCGGGGGCGTATGAAATTTATTGCGGTAAATACTGCAGCTATTCCCCGCGACCTGATGGAAAGCCAGCTTTTCGGCCATAAAAAAGGATCATTTACCGGTGCGGTAAATGATCACCGCGGAATTTTTGAAGAAGCCCAGGGGGGTACGGTTTTTCTTGATGAAATCGGAGATATGCCGAAAGACGCCCAGGTAAAACTGCTCAGGGTATTACAGGAAAAAATAATTACACCGGTCGGAAGTTCCCAATGTACGCATTATTGCCGCTACCAATCAAAATATCAATCTGCTGATAAAAAACGGAACTTTCCGGGAAGATTTATTTTTCCGGCTTAATGTACTTGAGCTTTTTATTCCTGGACTCGAAGAGCGCCCTGACGATATAATTCCCCTGGCCGAATTTTTTCTGCATGAAATTGACCCCAAAAAAAACTTTTCGCCTGAAGCGAAAACCTTCCTGCAAAACTCCGCATACAGGGGAAATGTCAGGGAGCTGCGCAATCTGGTAACGCGTATGGCGCTGCTGACCGAGCATAACCTGGTATCTGCTGCGGAAAGCAGTGCGGCGCCTGATTCCAAAACTCCTGACAGTGTTTTTTCTTTTGCGCAGACCATGCCTTATGATCAGGCCAAGCGCCGGCTGGAACAAATGTATATAAAAAAACAGATAGAAAAATTCAGCGGGAATATTGCCCGTACTGCCGAAGCCCTGTCTGTTCTGCCCAATAATCTTTCCCGAAAAATACGCCAGCTTGGAATTTAACATGATTTATATACTGATTGCGGTTTTCCTGATTCTTTTTATTTATTTTAATACGGCGGAAATTCCATGTCCGCCCTGCCCTGTTCTTGCTCCGACTCTGCCGGGTGCAGAACCTTTTTTCATGAGTTCCGATAATAATAAAGCCGTGCTTTTTATACATGGTATACCCGGCACCCCGGCAGAACTGAGGGAAATGGCGGAATATTTTAAGGAAGCAGGTTATAACTGCTGCGGCCCCCTGCTTCCCGGATTCGGCATTGACGAAAGGCATCTTAATAAATCGCGTTTTTCCGACTGGTACGGATTCCTGCGTAAAACTTATCTTGAGCTGTATCATAAATATAATGAAGTGAACATAATCGGTCTCTCCATGGGCGGCGCGCTCACACTGGCTCTGGCAGAAGAGTTTTCTTTCAGCCGGCCTCCGCATACCGTTGTTTCCATGGCGGCTCCGATCTGTCTGAATGGATTTTTGGGAAATACCTTTGTGTTGCAGGATGGGCGTCTTTTATTTTCCGGTATTACGGCCCGCATACTCCCGCTGATTAAAAAAAAACAGGCTCGGGCGGAAGTCTTGGCAGCAGAGCCGTGGATAGGGCTGAAAGAATATCATTCCACCCGGGCCGTACACAGCCTGGTGCATAATCTTCCCGCTGTAAAAAACAGGCTCGGACGAATATCTGTTCCGGCTCTGATTATGCACGCGCCCGGAGACCGGGATGTTCCTTATGCCAATTCCATTTATATCTATAAAAAAATCAAAAGTCCGGTAAAAAAACATTTTCCGGTTGCGTACCCTGACAATGACCCGACGCACCGTCATCTTTTCCCGATAAACAGGCATATTAAATATAATATTTTTCGCCAGGCACTTGCTTTTATAAATAATCCGGAGAATTTAAACAGTGAAATATGACGTTATTATTGCCGGGGCGGGTATTGCCGGAAGCGCCTGCGCTTTAAAAATCTCCCAGGCCGGATTTACCACAGCCCTGCTTGATCTGAAATCCCTGTCTGATATCGGGGGCAACTGGAGCGTTTCCTTTGTAAAAAGCGCTTTAAGCTATCTTGGCCTTAAAATCCCCGATGCCAAAACCATAATCGAACAGGCAGATGAAACTGTTTTTTATGCAGGCGATTTAAGTGTCAGTCTGTGCATAAAAAACTTAAATCCCCATATGATTACACTGAAGCATGCGGAATTAAACCGTTATCTGCTTAAAAACGCTCTTGAACGGGGAGTAATATTTTTTCCGGAGTGCGAAGCTGTAAAACCTGTACTGGAAAATAACCGCTGCATCGGCCTGG
>Ga0209416_1001860_pt1 | contig 13032 bp, 12 predicted proteins | sample RifGroF1_FD_184001 | JGI IMG/M metagenome (GOLD analysis project Ga0209416, IMG submission 184001) | Groundwater microbial communities from Rifle, Colorado, USA - Groundwater F1 (SPAdes) (version 2) | ecosystem: Environmental > Aquatic > Deep subsurface > Groundwater | place: Rifle, Colorado...
GATTCTATCCAATTCATATTTATCTAAATTTCGCTTGATGCCAATACCGCTCCAAGAATGGATAGTCATGCCACCGATATGTGTAGCGGCAATACCAGTCGAAGCGGTAATAGCCACCTCAACCTTTCGGGACCGGAGATAAGAAACATACTGATTAACAGTATAGGTTTTCCCGGACCCAGGTTCACCCGAGAGAAAGACGTTAGCTCCCGTCTTTAATATTTCTAGTGCTTGTTTTTGAGTCAATAGAATCTTATATTATCAGTGAATGGGCCTATAGCTCAAATAACCGCTTAAGTTTAACGTCTATTCGGAAACACTATAAATCTCCGGTTCACGGTCGAGGAAGTTAAAACTTTTTGAATACGCGTTGACATTAGTCACATCATTGAATAATTTATTATAAGTCTCCGGGAAGCGGATTAGAAGTGCGTCAATGGAATTGCGTCTACCAATGGCAAAGACCTCGCCGTGATATTTGACTTGATTGATGATGTGACCTATGTCCTTGCGAGCCTTAGTGGTGGTTATAATTTTCATACTTATATTGTACAAAATATACAAATTAATGCAATCCGCCGTGTAACTAAAGTTTTACACTACTGGTAATTCCATAAAGAAAGTGGAACCTTTATTTATTCCAGCGGACTCGGCCCAGACGCGGCCGTGGTGCGCTTCCACCACATCTTTGACAAACGAGAGACCGAAACCGGTGGAATTAATATTGACCTTGAGAGAGTTTTCATCTCGACCGCCCTTGGTAAAAAGTTTCGGTTTGAGCTCATCCGAGATACCCATGCCGGTATCTTCAATCTTAAATAAGATTTTATTATTGTTTTCTGTTAATTGTAACTTTATGCTTCCTTTCGGCGTATAACGGATGGAATTGTCAATCAAATTTCTCACAGCTTGCTCCAGTTGATCTCTGTCACCATGCATATTGTAGTCGCCCTCGTCCACGCGCGATTCAAATAAGAGTCCTTTTTCTTCCGCCATACCTTTTTGCTTTTCTACCACACTTTGAATTAGAGCTTTCATATCAAGCGGTTGCATTTCATATTTATAAATCCCCTTCTCAATATTAGACGCGTTGAGAAAATCAGTCACAAAATCAACCCCCTCTGTCAAAGACTTGAGGCCCTCGTTCATCATCGGTTTAGCGGACTCTGATATTGGCCCATATTCCGGTTCGGTTAAAAGTTCGGAGAAAACATTTCTGGCCTTAGCCAAATAACCCTTAATCTGGTGATTAATGATATGTATCAAATTCGCCTGCCCCTCGTTAGCAATTTGCAACTCCCCCGCCAGTTTTTCAATTTTCTCACGTTGCTCTATTTCCCGCTTAACGCTTCTAACAATAAAGATACTGGCAATTATAAATATCACCAGGGTAATAGAATTCAATACACGACTAGTATTATTTTGAATAAAGAAAAATTGCGAACCAATAAGAAAGGTGGATGTAAAAGCCAACGCTTGCGTGGCAATAAGTTTGATATTAAATGTTTTAAACTTCACAATCATATAGGACAACAAACCTAGAAAAAGAAACATGCCCAAAGGGCCAATTAGATTTATTTCATAGACTTGTGTAATCTCTCCAAAAATATTTGAAGCAGCAAATAAACCAAGGAAAAACATAGATCCAATAATTAATATTATATTTTGGATTCGCTCACCAATATTTCGACTTAAAGAAAATAGACCAATAATTCCTACCGCAATGATAGATAAAATTTCAAGCGAGTACAGGTAGTACCATAATCCACTGATGAGAGATTCGCAATTATCTATTTCAAATGCGGCAAGATTGAAAGTCGTCGGCAAAAAAATAAAAGTCGGTGATAATAAGACCAAAAATATAAAAACTGTTTTATAATCAAATTTTAATTTCAGGGTAAAATGAGCCACAAAGAATACGGCAAGCATGAAGATTAACTGTTGTAGAAACAAAGCAATTGCCCATGAAAAATGAACCACATTTGCGTGAACAGCGGTCCACTGAACGATCTCATTTAAAAGAAAAATGGAAAATAAAATGCTAAGCCAAACTAGTAATTTCCCAGTTATATTTCTACCTCCCTTAAAAAATACAAAAAAACTAAAGAAAAGTGAAACAAATATTATCGGAATATAAGAATAGTATAGAAGTGATGGGGCAATAGATAGGTCAAAAAGCTTAATAAAATTTGCTGTTGCATCGGTACAGGCTATTAAATTAGTGAATTCCATGATAAAGTGAGGTTTAGGGTAACGAAATTATACCAACATGAGCAAGAATACACAATCAATAGATTCTATAATTTCCTGTAAAGACTTAACCAAAGCTGATGTTGTACTTACCACTGTCGGTTACGATAGGACAGCATCCCATAAAAAGGGTGCGGTAAACGGCGGAAAATCTATCATCAAGTGCTTGCACCAAGACATAGAATTTTTTGACCGATATTCGAAGACAGAACCGGGATATGACTTTAATTTTTACCACCATAATATTGGAAATCTGAATGATCTTTATCCCGAAGACATGGTAGAAACCGTATATAAAGAATACAAGAAAATAAAAACCCAAAAAAAGTTTATTTTTATGCTTGGCGGAGAACATTCAATATCTATTGGTGCATTCAAAGCTTTAGCAGAAATTGAAGACCCTAGAAAGATTACTGTAATACATATTGACGCACATCCGGATTTAAGAAATGATGACAGTAATGCCAATCCCGACCAAAGTAGAACGAGTAAATTTGCCCACTGCTCTGTACTACGTCGAGTTCACGAGTTCGGTTATAAATTAGTCCAAGTTGGAATACGATCATACTCAAAAGACGAGTATGAATATGCGCAAAAAAATAAGCAAACCATAACGACGTTTGAATGGGGGTTGGGACCGACACCCAAAATAGAAGATATTATAAAATCGATCAAAACAAAAAAAATCTATATTGAAATAGATGTGGACGGTATTGATCCAGCATTTCTGCCAGCAACAGGAACACCAGTTCAAGGAGGGCTAGAGTGGTACTATAGTATTGAACTACTCCGTAAAGTAATAGAGAATTTCCAAGTTGTTGGAGCAGGAATCCTTGAAGTAGCGCCAAGAACAGAAGATGTTCGCACGGAATACGGTGCAGCTCAACTTTGCTATAACATTTGCGCTCAATATTTACAAAAACAGAAAGGGAAAAGAAAATTGGACTAACTATCTCACCCCCTTTCCGTACTAAAATCTGGCTATAATATAATACGAGTAATACTCCTGTGTCAATCTTTTCTTGAGTTATTAAATATTAAGATCAGCAGAAGGAGATGCTTTAATAATCTCCAAATCACCCAGAATCACTGTTTTATAAAAAGTGTACCCCACAGAAACAATTGCTAAAATAATAATAATTACCAACAATATCCTTGACTTCCTATCCATAGGAATATGATACCATAGTTGCGTTAGTCAAAGGGAGATAAAAGGTGTCTGGCGTTCTTATTTCTCCTTAATCTTATTTATTAAGCTTTTTATGAGAAACTACTGTCAAAGCATGCAGATTGACTGGATTAAAAATTCTTCTCGCAACTACCCCGACCTTTTCCAAAGTTACATCTTTCAACTCTCGTCGCACTTCAGACAAATATTTGATAGCACCGAAATCAATAAGATCATCAATAACCCAATCTATTCGTGTTTCGTTACCATTCCACAGTTGTCTTAAATCTTTCTCTTTTTTCACTATATATTTTTCAAGTTTTTTCTTCAGATCTTTTTGTTCTAGCAATTTTTTAATATTATTGAAAATAATTTTTGGACACTCGTTTTTAGATTCCTTAGGAATATACAAAAAGAAAGCGACGAAGCCATAATTTCCGGTAATTGTATATTTGTAGTCTGTTTTATAAGTTCCCATCTTTCCCATGGATTGGGTGAATAGTTGCTTTAATTCTATACAAATAAAACCAAGGGCAATCCGCTCCGAAATACTACTATTTTGCAAAGAAAACGCGGGAAAAATAAGGGAATGGTACACATGTTTTGGAAAAATCGTTGGGTGAAAAATAGTCTTGTTTCTTTTTGGAGAATAAACAATTTTTGTAAATTTAGACCGCATACGTTCTTGATTCTTGAAAAATTCTTGGGCAATATCCGACAATATTTTTTTTTGAGCAGGAACGAGCTTATACCCGCTAATAAAAATCCTGTGTGGATATTTCATAAATAATTTATGAACTCGTTTTAAATCCCGTAAAGAAGCCTTTTCAACATTTTTAATCTGTTCAATACGTCTGCGTTTGACAAAAATAGGAGAATTTATCAAAAATTGGATGATTTCGACTCCTAGCCATTGTTTAAAATCCATATATTTCTCAGCAAACTCAGTCTGAATCCTCGCTTTTTCGTTAGATAATAATATTTTATCGTGAAATTTCGGCTGAGAAATTATCTTAAGTGTGGTCGAGAAATGTTTGACTACTTCTCTTTTGGAAGCATTCAGGTCAAATCGTGTATATGTATTATCAACTAAGCCATCAATAAAAAGTGGGCTGAGTTTTTTTTGTATAAAATCAATTATAAAATGCTCTAGAAGATGAGTAAGCCCGTGAGTATTCTTTGATTCATTATAGAAACCAAATTGAAAAACAATGGAAACAAAGACCTTGTTCGTTCTTTTAGGTAAATCGATAAAAATAATACTTTCTTGTTTGTTTGATTTTTTTCTTGTTTTATAAGTTGTCATTTTCATATATTTTGTAGAAAAGTAGCCGGGCTTGTAGACCCGGCTACGAGGAAGATGTTTTACCCCCTATTCCCTTTCGGGGTACGTGAATGCTCTTCCCCTTTGTTGTGAGCAACGTTACGCTCCCGCTCACTCTCTTTGTTTGACTTTTGAGGCGGTTCTGCATCGCGGCGACCATGCGCCCGTTGGAAACTCGCATCTTTATCAGCGTTGACGTGTTCCTTACTCATCTTTCTCACCCCCTTTCCGTACTAAAATCTGGCTATAATATAATACGAGTGATGCTCCTGTGTCAATGGCACATTTTATGGTAGAATTTTTTTATTATTCCGAGATTGGAGAATATGCTGAAGACATAAGTATGAAAATTCTGTTTATTTCTAAAGACCTGATTGCCGGTAATTTGGCCTATTTATTGAAAAAGGAGGGGCATGATGTGAGACTTTTTATTGATGAAAAAGGTCGCAGGGGTAATTTCACGAATCTTGTCCATAAAATTAATACTATTAAAGCGGGAATATCTTGGGTTGGCAAAGAGGGCTTGATTGTTTTTGACGATGTGGGATACGGCAAAATGCAAGATAAGTTGAGAAGCAAGGGTTATCTAGTAGTGGGAGGATCAGAGCTGGGGGACAGATTGGAGCTGAATAGAGAGTTCGGGCAAAAAATCTTCGCGGAACACGGTCTTAAAACAGTTCCATTAAAAGATTTTGAAGACTTGGACGAAGCGGCAGTATATATAAAAAACAATCCTGCTCCATGGGTTATAAAGAAAAACCCCGGATCAACTAAGTTCATTAGTTACGTGAGTCGACTTGAAAACGGACAAGACACATTGGATCTGATAAAAACTTATTTGAATGACAGAACCACAAGTGGCGTTAAAATCTCTTTACAAAAAAGAGTGGACGGTGTGGAAATAGGAGTAGGTAGATTCTTTAATGGAAACAGTTGGGTTGGCCCAATTGAGTTTAATATAGAGTACACTAGATTTATGCCGGGTGATATCGGCCCCATCACTAGCGAGATGGGAACTTTGGCATGGTACAGCAACGATGAGCATAATAAACTTTATCAAGAAACAATAGCAAAATTAGAACCATATCTTAGAAAAATAAACTTTAGAGGCGACTTTGAGCTTAATTGTATGGTAAATGAATCCGGCACTTATATTCTGGAGGCGACTTCCAGATTTGGGTCGCCAATCGTGCATTTACAAAGCGAGATACACGAATCCCCTTGGGGTGAATTTCTTTTAGCCTTAGCCAAAGGAGAAAACTATAATCTTAAGTGGAGAAAAGGTTACGGAATAGTTTTATGTCTCACAACCCCGCCATTTCCCTACCCAAAAAAATCAAAAAATAACTATTCATATGGAATCAACGTGCATTTCAATGGTATTAATGATAACAATATGAACCATATCCACTTTGAAGAGATCTCAATAAGAACGAGTGACCATGAACAACTTTATATTTCTGACAGGAGAGGATATATATTGTATGTGACTGGAATGGGTAACTCCGTACCCGAAGCGCAAGAAAAAGTACTCAACTTGGCCAACAAGATAATTATTCCTAAGGTTTTGTATAGAAATGATATTGGCTCAAGTTTTGTAGATAAGAATGAGGGACTCTTAAAAAAATGGGGGTATTTATAAATTTATAGAAAATCGGCACTCCTTTCAGAATGCCGATTTGGCCCAACGGATTACCCACTCGACAGCAGTGAGTCCCGTAAAGACCACTAATGTCCACCAGGCGTTCGACACCGCAACACTGGCCAAAAATATCCGCCAATCTCGCGATGTCATCCCGTTGTATTGATGAGCTCCGTGTCGCAGGTACGCAACACAGATGAAGGGGTCCCACTTGAGCGATATAATCAAAAACGCCGCTATGTCCCCTCTGCTCAAAACCCAGTCCGAGAGTTTGTGGAGAAACCCTCTCTTTTTCTCTCCCTTTAGCTCCTTGAGAGTCTCGATCCCGAGCCAGTCCGTTTTACTCCAATCGTAAAACTTGAGCGTCGCATAACAGACTAATGATGAAAGTATCCACATTACTGCGGCGCCTCGCACAAGCCCGAAATACAAGATCACCAAAGGATAGAGTAGAAGATCAAACCCTTTTACCATGAGAAAGTTGGCCGTATAGCCAACTCCCCACAGACCAATTCGTCTCTTCCAAGACGGTTGATCTTGAGTAGCCATCGCCGGCCTCCTTTCTTTTGTTTAATGCTGGCGTTCCTAAATACTGTCTGCCTCGAATTATGGCACGAATGATATTAATATGTCAAGAACACAAAAAAGAGGGGTAACCATCGTGCAAGACAATGGTTACCCCTCCCAGCCCCGGTTGTTTTAATTCACACCGGCTGACCTTTTGACTTCGCAGTTGTCAGCGAAGTAACCGGAAGCTTGGCTCCCGCACACGCGAGTCTCCTCGAGAATGTGCGTGACGTACCTACCTGTGGAGTCAAACTGGATTATCACGGTTTGGGATTCTCTTTCTGTCTTAGAGAAAGCGCCCATGATTCCTATCAGACCCATCATGCTTCCGTCCCGACCGTGGCCTTGAGTGTTAAAGATATACGTCGCCATACTGCCCCCATCCCCCATAGTAGTAGTCATCATGGGAGGTTTTTGGAGGATTTCATTCACCCTCTCTTTGGTCATTCCTGGCCTTAGCTGCGCCAGTTGATTGTTTTCAATCTTCTTCGTTTTGGTTGCGAAGGAACTTTCTAGACCACCTATGCCAGTCTCTATACTAGAAATAGCAAACGACATAAGAAGATTGGCACACCCTGGAAGAAAACCCACCAGTAAAACGATAGACAAGATAGGCATAAAACTCTCCTTTCCCTTGTTTGATGTTGATACTCCTAATACTATCTGCTTTAATCATAGCACGAGTAATACTCCTATGTTAAATCTTTGATATAAAGGGTCTGACCCTCCCTTATCTCTGCGTCAATAAACACAGTAATTAGATTCTTTTACATAGAACATAAGCAAGAACGGTTCTTGCTTTAAATGCTGGCTGTTCCCATTATGTCCATTATGTCATTTCAAATTTATCTTGTCTTTTTTAAGGAGATTAAGTAGATTTCTAAAGTAAGCGCAACTGGTTTTATCCTTGTCCATCCGTCTCCAATATTTTTGCCTCACAACCTTTTTTATATCTGTTGAAGCATTAGGATCTTTGATTTTTTGAAGGAATTGCTTTTGAACCATCATGGCCGGGGCTTCAAGTCTAAGAAGTGGGGCTATATACTTTCCATTTTTAAATTGTGTTGCGTGAAAAGCTTCATGGATGATAAGTGATGCCAACCACCCCACATCGTTATTTTTAATTACTGACTTATTAGCAAACCAGATTTTTTCTGGCATAAAAAACTCATTCGTATGGCCATAACGATTGGTTATAAATATAATGTGTATTCGCTTAAAAAGATTTTTGTATTCGTTTCTATTAACCTTTTCAATCAAGTTTAATGATTGCTTAATTTTTTTAATTAATAGTCTTTCTGGTGCAATTATCTTTAGAGTTTGGATGTTTTGTGCTAAGAAAGTTTTTTGCATAATGTTTTTATAAAAGAAGAAGGGGCCGTGCGCTTGGCACAACCTCCTCACTGTGATCTACTTTTTTGGTGGAGTTTGCGGCGGTGGCTCTCGTGGTTCTGGTCGTGGCGCTGGTCTGTTTGGTCCACGGGGCCCAGGTGGATGTGGACTTCCTTTATCTCCCATTTATATCACCTCCTTTCTATGCTAAAGTCTGACCATAATATAGTACGAGTAACACCCCTGTGTCAATGGATCACGTTTGTGATTTTTATTGATACGTTACTTTGATGCTATAGCATCAAAGTAACGTATGTCTATAAACACTATGCTTATGTTATAGTAGCAACGTTTGTTTAGGGCTTATAGTTCAGTGGCAGAACACAGCATTCGCATTGCTGGAACGGCGGTCCGATTCCGCCTAAGTCCACCATAATAGAACTTAACGGTTCCGAAGACGAATTCAAGCGGACGGCGTAAAGCGCCGACCAAGGATTTTTTGGCGGGATTGCAAGAGAATTCAGAATTTCTGGCGCGCTTGCGCGCACTAATTTGTTTTGGAGGAGGAGGTTCGAACCAAAGACTTTTTTGGCGGCAACCTTTTTATTCAAAAGGTTGCTATCCAATGCGATTTTTTCCATATCCTGGGCTTCGTTTATCCATTTTTGCATCGGTTCGAGCCAATGTTTTTGCTTTTGTTGATTACGAGATATTTCTTCTTCCAGCGACTTTTTTTCAGAAAGCAGTTTTGCTTTTTCAGCACGATAAACTTCTTTTTCTATATCTTGGTCTAAATACCCGTCTAAAAGTCGCTGGAGCTTTACTGTGATATCTGTAATCATTTTTTGATTTTTTTCAACAAAAGCAGAAACGGATTGGGCGGACTGCTTTCTGTCGTCTTCCAGACGACCATTCATGTATTCCGCCCACTCTAGTGGCATAGAAACTTTTTGAAGAAGTGATGAAATTTGTTCGTCCAAGACTTCCTGGCGAATACAAGGTTCAGGACATTTCATATCTCGTCTTTTCTTTGAACAGTGGTAGTAAGTATAAAAATGTTGTTTTCCACTCACTTGCGTTTTCACCTTGTATTCGCCAGTTATCATCATTCCGCAAGTCGCACATGATATTAAACCACAAAATATTTGCGGTTCATTTTTCATTTTGTGTCTTGGACGACCCCTTTGCTTCATCACTTCTTGAACTTTATCAAAAAGTTTCTTTGACACGATTGGCTCGAACTTTCCTTCATACACTTCTCCCGAATATCGAAAGTGTCCGTAATAAAAAGGATTGGAGAGAATAAAAGTCGCTCTGGTTCTGTGGATTTTCTTTCCGTGTTTTGTCAAAAGTTGGTTTTGCGCCAAAAACATTCCGATAGTATCAAGCGTTTGATTACCTTCGGCATACATCTCAAACGCTTTGCGGATAACAGGCGCGGACTTTTTGTCTATGACGATTGTTTTAGTACGAGAATCGTTTATGTAACCGACAGGAGATAAACCAGGATATTCTCCGCGCCGTACTTTTTGGCGTAAACCTCTTTTGGTATTTTCGGAAAGAGAATCCACATAATATTTACTTTGCCCAAAAGCCATGTTCAACATGAACTTTCCTTGACTGGTGGAATCACACCAGAAAGTTGGGAACTTCAGACTCGCAAGTTTCCCTGTGTCGAGGAGATAAATTACTCGTCCACCATCAACAGAATTGCGAGCGAGACGATCCGGATGCCAAGAGAGAATATTTCCGCCGAGTTTTTCAATATCGTCTAACATTTTATTAAACATCGGACGACCTGGAATTTTCGCAGACTGTTTTTCCACAATCTCGGCGGATATTTCAATATTCTCTCTCTTGGCATAGTCTCGCAATTCCGTGAGCTGTGCCTCAATACTTAAAACCTGCTTGTCCTCGACATCAGTGGATTTGCGAGCATACAAAAAGAATTTTTGTTCCATATTATTTTTTATTGTAGCACAAATTCTTTTTGTAAAGGATGCAAAAATTGCATTGGATTTCGAACCTCCTCCTCCAGAACAAATTAGTGCGCGCAAGCGCGCCAGAAATTCTGAATTCTCTTGCAATCCCGCCAAAAAATCCTTGGTCGGCGCTTTGCGCCGTCCGCTTGAATTCGTCTTCGGAACCGTTAAGTTCTATTATGGTGTGTCTTTACGACTTCGCTAGAACCTATTTTATCAAAAATTCCTGAATGTGAGAAGTGGCACGCGCGGAGCGCGTGGTGATGTGAAATGTAATCGTACGCTCCACGACGAACTCCGTCACGGCTCAGCATCCGCTCCAGAACACGCTAGGAGCGTGTTCCTCCGCTTCTGCCGTTCCGTGTCCGCCCTCGCCTCGCCACCACGCATTCTGTTTTGATTTGGCGGGAATTTTCTCTTTTTTTATTTTGTATGGTGGTGGCGGGCGAGGTCGGGTTTCTCCTAAGGGAGAAACTGACGGAATTCTAGTGCCAATTCAGTGGACTCGGTTTTGCCAAACTATTTTCTGGGGATATGGATTTGGCAAAACCGAGACTGATTTTTTCTCGCGAGAATTCGGATTTGGTTTCCCGCGCGGAGGAGGGGTCTGGGGAGGAATCCGCGCGAGCTTGTGGCGGAATCTTAATCCTTAAAAATCTCTTGAACTGTAGCATCCGCAAATATTTTCATTGTGTCAAATATTTTAATACTTTGATGTTGTGGAATAAGCAATTGTAAATCCGTACAAGCCAAAATTACACAATCTAAATTCTTGTCCTCAAAATCGTTTATGATGCTGATAAGTTCTTCTCTATCTTGATTTTTATGTTGACCAGTAACAAGGTTGAGAATAATCTTACCTATTTTTGCTTGCTGTAGTTCGTTTGGAGCAACATATTCTATATTATTTTTAGCAAAAGCATTTTCATATAACTTATTTTCAACTGTTGCAGAAGTTGAGACTATCCCAACTTTATGCATATTTTCTTTTTTCAGAAACTTAACAGTTTCTTCGACGATACTTAACACAGGAACTGAAACTGCTTGTCTTAATTCTTCTATAAAAAGATGTAGCGAGTTACACGCCATAACAATAAAATCTGCTCCAGATTTTTCTAGGCGTTTTGCTTCAGTTATTATGAAAGGCAAGCATCTTTCAATACCCTTGTTTTTCCCAATTGAATCTTCCTCTATATTCCAAGGCAAAGGAATACTTGAAATGATAATTAAAGGTCTTACAGTTTTATCTTTTTTCTGACAGGAAAAAGCTATATCTAAATAAAACTCGGATGTCGTTTCTGGTCCTAATCCACCAATTATTCCTACGGTTTTCATTGTCATAATATTATCAGTTAAAAATAATTTATTCTAATTACTTCCCTAACTTTTTTCATTGTCTCTTTTGCTACCGCTCTAGTTTTTTCTGTGCCTTCACGCAAAAGTTTTTCGATAAATTCTGGACTTTTAGCAAGCTCTCTCCTTTTAATTCTAATCGGTGAAATAACATTTTCCAAAACACCAATCAATCGTTTTTTTATTTCAACATCTCCTAAACCTCCGCGTTTGTAATGTTCCTTTAATTTTTCTACTTCAGATTTTTCTGGGTCAAAAATATCAAGGTAGGTAAATACAATATTTCCCTCGATTTTTCCTTTATCACTTGCGTGAATATGGTTAGGGTCAGTGTACATCATCATTACTTTTTTCTTGATTTCTTCTAACGAATCATCAAGAAAAATTGCATTACCAAGCGACTTTCCAGCTTTTGCGTTTCCGTCAATTCCAACTAAGCGCGGAGTCTCAGAAAGAATAGGTTGAATTTTTCGGAAAGTTTCTCCGTATGTGGAATTAAATTTTGCGACAATCTCATTTGCTTGTTCTATAACTGGCAACTGGTCTTCGCCGACTGGAATGATATTGCTATCGCAAAATAAAATATCCGCCGCTTGGCTAATTGGGTAAACCAAAAAACCAGCAGGTACATTTTCGCCAAATCCTTTTTGTTTCATTTCCTCTTTTACTGTTGGATTTCTTTTTAATCGCGCAAGCGTAACCAAATTTAGAAATAGCACTGTCAATTCTGCAATTTCTGGAATTTGAGATTGAATAAAGAAGGTAGTTTTTTCTGGCGTTAGACCGACTGCTAAGTTATCGAGTACAACTTCAAAAGCATTTTTTCTAACTTTGTCAGGATTATCTGCGTTGTCGGTTAATGCTTGAATATCAGCGACCATGTAAAAACAACGGTCATACTGATTTTGAAGTTTGACTCTGTTTTGCATAGAACCGACAAGATGCCCGAGGTGTAATTTTCCTGTCGGTCTATCGCCAGTCAGTACAATATTTTCTTTTAAGTTTTTCATAATATTTTTATAGTTAAATAAAAAAATCCCGTCCCCAAAACACAAAAATCGCTTGTGTTGTAAGGACGAGATTGTTCTCGTGGTGCCACCTTAATTGTCTGCGTTAGCAGACCACTCATTGACTCAGATTGTCCATATTGGACACGACATCAATTTTCCCATGATTACGGAGGAAACCGAACTTCCACTTGTGCAGAAGTCATCCTGCTCTTGCGAGCGATCTAAGCCCAACCCCTCGCTTTCGCAAGGGACTTAAATCAAGGATTTTGTGTGTTTGAAGGAACATTTACAATATATCATAAATTGGATTCCGCCACAAGCCCGCGCGGATTCCTCCCCAGACCCCTCCTCCGCGCGGGAAACCAAATCCGAATTCTCGCGAGAAAAAATCAGTCTCGGTTTTG
>Ga0209416_1001872_pt1 | contig 12972 bp, 14 predicted proteins | sample RifGroF1_FD_184001 | JGI IMG/M metagenome (GOLD analysis project Ga0209416, IMG submission 184001) | Groundwater microbial communities from Rifle, Colorado, USA - Groundwater F1 (SPAdes) (version 2) | ecosystem: Environmental > Aquatic > Deep subsurface > Groundwater | place: Rifle, Colorado...
AAGAGTTTTAGGAAGAGCAAATAATATTGAATTTAATGGTATGGGCTGTTTACACATGTGTAGAACTAATGAACAAAAAGTAGAGGGATATTGTGTAGGCAGTATGCAACTTGAAAGCAAGTTGTTTGAGAATGTTGGAAATGATTTGGAATTATACATGGAAGATTACACTAGCTTTGAAATTGCGGAGGTAAAGATTCGCAATGAAGATGCAAAAAGTAAAGAATCATAAAATCGAGGAGGATAGTGAGGAATGTTTTGTGAGCGAAGAATGTAATACGTGCGGTGTAGAGATGGTTAATATAAAAGAGATTAGAGTTGGAACTGAAGATGATTTATATTATTGCCAAGATTGTTGTAGTTATCACAATATTAAAACAAAAGAATGTAAGGAGATGATTATTTAACATGATGATGCGTCCAAGAAGCTACGGAATACTTAATCGTTCAATTGCAAGAAGTATTACATATGCTTTGAGAGATAATAATAGAAAACAAAAATATAGTAGAAGGAGTTGTAATTCTATTAACACAGTTGCTACGCCAATGACATTTGAGGCAAGTTGTATTATGACTATTATTACATTTGTTGTGATAATTGGATTTATTAGTTCGGTTTGTCACTAGGATAAATAAATAATAAATAGGAGGAATAAATATTGGCTAAAATACAAACGTCAAATTTAGCAGGTGGTACATCACTCAGGGGTAGAGAAGAAAATGACTATTATGCAACACCCCCTCAAACAACTAAGTCCCTATTAGATATTTTAGAACTAAAAGGTAATATATATGAACCTGCTTGCGGTGAAGGACATATTAGCAAAGTATTAGAATAATACTACCCTGATAGTAAAATATATTCATCTGATTTAATTGATAGAGGTTATGGCAAGGTTATAGATTTTCTTACATATGATTATAAAAATAAAATATTTAATAATATAATCACAAATCCTCCATTTAAATTCGCAGAAGAATTTATTAGAAAAGCATTGTCAATTACAACAGATAAAGTAATTATGCTATGAAAATACAATTACTTGAAAGTAAACAAAGAAGTATATTATTTAAAGAAACTCCATTAAAATACATATATGTTTTCACTAATAGGCAAGCAACTTGGATGAATGGAAAACAAACTGATGAAAAAGGCAAACCGTGGAGCACAACAATGTGTTTAGCGTGGTATATTTGGGAACATGGATATGATGGTGAACCTGTTGTGAGATGGATTTAACAAATTAGATATTCCAATAAATGGTGAGTTTTAAGGGATAGATTTAAATTAAAAAAGGAGTGTTTTATAAATGACATATTTATTGTTAATTGATTATGATGAACCAAATTCAAAATCTTACAGAGGTGTAGTAATTTATGATTCTAGTGTAGAACCTTGGAAAGAATTAGTGAGGGTAAATACCGGTTCTCCATTAGAGGATGAAGAAACTGCATTGGAAAGAATATTTGATGTGATTGATGAAGAAGAGTGTGAAATTAGTTATATGAGTTCTTACGATCATTACTTTATGGACTATGATTACGATAATGATCCAGAAACAAAAGCAGAAGTTGATAGAATGAATAAAAAACAAGATGAAAAGATTGAGAAATATAAGAAAGAAATTGGCAAAAGCGAAGATGATGAGTTAACAATTGAGGAATGGAACTATATTATTAATAGAAGGGAGGATAAATAAAATGCAAGATATTAAATTACAATTTGATCAAAAAGTTGAAAAAATAAGATTAGATTTAATTAATTATATTGAAGAATTAGGAGTTAAGCAATCATTTTTCTGCAAAAAGACTGGATTGAGTGGATGTTCTATATCATTGTTTATAGCTTCAAAGCGTTTATTAGTAAAAGATAAGTTAGATATTATATCTAGTATTATTTACAAAAATAAATAATACAAAATAAAGGGATAGATATTATATACTATCCCTTTATTTTGTTAAATAATAAATTGTAAGGATGGTTGAAGATAAATGATAAAATTAAAAAATTTAAAAGTAAATAATGAATATTACATAATTGATGAAAATGGTTGCTATGATGATGCAATTATAAAATTTAAAGTAATAGAAAAACTTAAAGGTGGAAATAAAAAAGGACATGTCGATGTAAAATTCTTAAAATTTATAGAAAACAATAATGAAAGAGATGTTAAGTATTATAACGACGAAGATGTAATAGAGCAATTATATTTAGAAGACGAAGGTAGAATTTTTAATATTGAAGATATTGATATTGTCTTAATATGTCTGAGGGAAGCAGAAAAGAAAACAGAGGTTAGAAGAAGAGAGTTTGAGTGTGAAAATCATACCTCACCTAATGAATATCCAGATTGGGATGGAGATGAATCTATAATGTATTATATCGAAAATTATAGAGAAGAACAAGATGAGGATTACGTAGACATTGAAGACGAATTAGATTCTATGGATATAGAGGATTTACTTGAACTTTTAGAATATTTTAATGTTAACGAAAAAGATATTGAGTCAAAATTAATTGAGTTTTTAGTATATCAAGGACTCAATAAAAAAGAAATAAGAAACAAAATTATTGGTAATTATATATATAATAATTTTATTGAACAAGAAATTATTAAAGCTATGAATAAGTTAAATATTATATTTTTAAAAGATAAAGACTGGGATTTGGATTGGAATTTAGATGATTAATTAATAGGAGGAGGAAAGTAATATTGGCTAAGAAAATTGACCTATTTTACATACTAAAACTGAATGTTAGTATAATCTTAGAAAACAATAATAATATCTCCACAAAATTTGAAGAAGCAAAGAAACATGGATGGGTAGTCACTATTGGTGATAATCAGGTTCTTAAATTTATCAAGGATATTAAATGTATTGATTTTGATAAACAAAGATTAAGAATTGCTGAATTATATAAAGTGCGTAATATTCTAAAGTCTAAGCCAAAATCACAAGAAAATAGTTTACAAATTAATGAATATCAAAAACAAATAGATGATATTCTGTATATTCCAGATGTGGTGTCTGTTCACGCAGATACCACAAAGAAAGATTATAATAAAATTGCTAAGAACAAATTCACTATTAACGGAATTATATATAAAAGGCTCTGTGCTGGAGCTGGTCAACTTAGGCGTAACACCGTATTATTTGTCGTAGAAAAATTACATTCACAATTGGAAAAAATAATGTATTGTGGTTTAGATTCCAAGAGAATTGGTAAGATAAACTTGGCAAAATTTTCAGCTTATTTTAGTTTGTATTCCTCTTCTACTAATTTAATTTCTACTCCTAGAGTATGTGTTGTAAAAGATTACGATTTGGAACTAAAGGATCAGAAAATAGATTGGATTTATCAAAAAGAAGATGGTGAAAGAGATATTAAACATAGAACAATGGATGTTGTTCAGAATGTATGGGATGGGGCTGGCGTTATCTCAAAAGAAATGGCAGATAGATGGAATGAAGACTTAGGAATTACTGAATATTCTCCATCAGCTTATATTATTAGATCGGCATGGATTAAGGGTCTTTGCGTAGTTTTTGATTGGAAAAGATTTGCGAAAGATGTAGCAAAGAAAGAATATATAACCGATGCATGGGGGCATGAAAAATATATAAAAGATATAGATGTAATCTTAACAACCTCACAATTTAAAATGTGGAAGAAGTATAGTAGTTGGGAAGAATATATTAAATTTCATACTGATTATAAACATGTATGGGGTTGTAGTAGAGTAAATAAAGAAAAAGATAACTACTTGACTACATTGAATTATCAATATATACAATCCAATTTCTTTTCAACAGAAAATATTAAAAAACTAGCAGACTTCTCAATTGATTGGGTAAAAAAAGTTTGTACATATGATAGAATTTATGTATTGCTATATTTACTAGGATACCATGAAAGTGATAAGAAGTTAAGTAAAATTGAACAAAGTGCAAGTATGGATATTGCAAAAGCATTAATGTACAATGAAGAGATATTAAATGATACATACGTCAAGAGTAGGATTTATAAATCTATTGAGAATAAAATTAATCAAATTAAAATTGGCAAACCTCTAGTTGAAGGTTCCTATGAATTCGCAATTGTAGATCCTTATATGTTTTGTGAATATGTGTTTGGATTACCCCCAATTGGATTGCTTAAAGAGAATCAATTATGGAATAATAGATGGGTTACAAAAGGTTCAAAAGAAGTAGCGGTAATGAGAAGTCCTTTGGTTTCTCCTCATGAAAATCAAGTAATGCAAGTTTATTCAGATGATAAATGTAAGGATTGGTTTTCTACAATTCCTAGTGGAGTAATTTTAAATTCTTGGGATACCGCATTGATGAGGGCAAGTGACGCAGACGTAGATGGTGATTTATTACTAACTTCCGACAACATTCACCTTCTTTCGTCAATTGATAGAACTCTAAATACTCTTACTTATGAGAAATCAACAACTAAAGAGCAAAATATTTCATATGGCAATTTAGCAAAAATGGACACAAAGAGTTTTAATACTAAAATTGGTTTCATTACTAATCTAGCAACTTCTTTTATGTGTTTAAGAGAGCAATACGCTATAGATAGTAAGGAGTATATAGAGCTAACAAAAAGAATTGACCTTTTACGATTTCATCAAGGTTCTGCTATTGATGCAGGAAAAGGAAATTTATATATTCCAACTCCAAAACATTGGTCAAAAAGAGAAAAGATAAATTATGAAACAGATTCGGAAGAAGAAAAACAAAGAAAATATTTCATAAATAAACTTGTAGCAGACAAGAAAAGTTACTTCATGGTTTATATATATCCTGCTCTTATGAAGGCTTACACACAGCATATAGGAAGTTCTAAGCGTATTTGTAGGGCAATGTTTGGATGTAGATTAGATACTATACTGAGTAATAAAAACAAGTCAGATAGAGAGAAGAAGTTTGTAAAGAATTATTATAGATATTTGCCAGTGTCTACAAATAAATCAATTATGAATGAGCTTTGCAGATATGTTGAGAATGTAGATTTCGATATTAAATATGAAAAGGATGAAAGCATTTTTGACTACACAATACTAATGAATAAAGATATATTAGTAAATCAGCAAAGTTTAGTTTATCAGAAGGTATTAAATGTATTAAAGAAATATCATAGTATCTATGAACTAAATACTCATGAAAGAAAATATATTGAAGAAGATTATGAAAACGAATCTGATAGTGACGAAGAAGAAAAAGATAAGTTTTCAATATTGTTTGGAGAAATAGAGAAGGAATTATTTAATGTATGTTCTAATAAATTAGAATTATGTAATAATATAGTTTATATTATGTACAATGAATTTAAAAATAAGTCCAAAGCAATATTATGGAATATATGTGGTAATGAGATAATATCAAACCTTAAAGTAAAGAGTAGTAAAGCCTATTTTCCTGTTAAAACAACAATTGAAGATGTAAATAGCGTGGAATATTTGGGAAAATACTATAAATTGCAGGAGGTAGAAATTTGATAATATTTGATGAGAAAAAATATGCAGAGAATTTAATAAAAAATGGGTATAAAAACATTAAGTATATAGCGATGGATAATATTATTTTGGTTAAGTATTGGAAGAGTAAAGGAATATCCGAAAACGAAATTAAAAACAAGTTAAGACTATTTATGGTGAAATTTCAGGAATTGTTCAATGATAACATTATTAAATATAAGTTAAATTCTGCTATGAATGTAGGTATGAAGTATGAATTATTAACTGATGTATGTGTTGGCATTACTCAAAAAGAAATTGAACAAATACAAACATTAGAAACCATAGAATTGCAAAGAATGATGTTTATACTTCTTGTTGTGTGGAGATTTAAGGGTAGTCCTAAGAGATTTAGAATTAGTAATACGGATTTAATGAATTTATCTGGTATAAAGGTTAATGGAAATACATTTTGGGATTATATACATCAAATGACTAAAACAAAAATTTTGTCCATGATTGAATATAAATTTAAATCATATTACCAGTTTAACATAGAAGAGTGTGAGAAAATAGTATTGCATATAGATAAATTTAATAATGTAATTGATTATTATATGAATATTGTAGAACCTGAAAAATATATGCTTTGCGAAAAATGCAGTATTCCTTTTTTACCGACTAATAATTCTCAGAAATATTGTAGGAGTTGCTACTATGAATTGCACAAACAGTGGCAAAAAGAAAGTATGAAAAAACAAAGAAATAACAAAAATATGTGAACCATCAGAAAAATCTGTAAACTGGCTTGTAGCAACGGTTTCACAACACTCCAAACAAAACGTATTAGTAATGGTAGAGAAATAACACATATCTCTACAACCCTAGATATATAAGCGTTTGGTCGATACGCTTATAATTTATGTACAAATTTAACAAAAAATAACTCCAAATTAAAAGGAGCATCAAAAGCACAACTTGGAAAGAATCTCAAAAAATGAAATGACATACTTAATACAAAAAAATATATTAAAGCAAACACATGGAAACTATGGAGAAAGTCTAGTAGTCACAGGTAAATTCGGTAGTGGTAGAGGTAAGCAAAGATTTTGCATTGATCCAGTTTATAATTATCTATTAAGATTAAAGGAAAAAGATAGACAGGAATTAGTAGATATGGATAAAGTTAAGGGAAATCAGAAGTATTTGTTTTTTAGTAGCGTGGTTAGTAATAGTTAATGTAATAGTGAACGTGTCTCATAAACACAAGAATAATAAAATAAATAGTAGAGGAAATGGTTATATTGCCCCACAAAATTTTTGTTGATACAAACGTTTTGTTGAACCCATCCTTCAAGTTTGAGGATTATGAATTTGTAAAAACTAGCATTATATCAGTAGAAGAATTGGATGGTTTGAAGAAAGATCCAGAAGTAGGATATAAAGCTAGAGACGCAACTAAAAAATTAAAGAATGCTATTAATTGCAAAATAGAGATAGATTATGATTTTTCTATTGAGAATAGATTTCTAAGTCATCGTGCAGATAACTTTATCTTAGGTTTCGCTATGCAAGTATGGAAAGATGATAATGAATATTTTTTTTTGACAGATGACTTTAATCTCTATATTAAAGCCACAGCATTTGGTATTCCTTGCGATCTGTTTGAGTTTAAGGAATCTGAAGGTGATAAATATAGCGGTATTAGAGAAGTTTGGTTAGCAGATAGGGAATACATAAACATAAGAGATAGTGAAATAAATCAACTTAATTGTTTCCCAAATGAATATGTGATCATCAATAATACAACAAAAGATGAACAGTATTTATATGTGTGGAATGGGGAATATCTTGAGGAAGTTAAGGTAAAACCAATTACTAATAAATATCTCAGTACAAAAGATGCCGTTGTTCATTATGATCTTTATCAAAAAGCTTTTATACATATGCTTCAGAATGAAAATGTAAAAATTATGATTACTGACTCAATTTACGGAGCTGGAAAAAGTTATATTATGTTACATTGGGCATTACAACAATTAGGAAGCAATAACAATGGTAGATATAATAAAATGTATTTTGTAAAAAGTGACTCTGTTCCAGATGGAAGAAAACCTTATCCTGCTATCCCTGGAGGTATACTAGAGAAGAGTGAAGGAATTCTTGGTGTTTTATGTGACACAACTTCTGAAGATAGTATTGGTGAATTTATGAATAGAAATAGTAAAATTGAAGTTTTACCAATTCAATTTGCAAAATCTAGAAGTTTGCGTAATTCTATTCTATTTATTACAGAAGCACAAGATTTTACTCCTTCTGAGATGGAAAGATTACTTTCTAGAATTGGGGATGATACTGTTGTTTTATTAGATGGATCTACAAGGCAAATTGATAATAGGAATTGTAAGTATAGAAATGGACTTACCGTTGCTAGTGAAAATTTTAAGAATAAAAATAATGTTGCACAAGTCAATATGATTGTAGATTATCGTAGTGATATAAGTAAAATGGTTAGTGAAATGGATTGGCATGATTAGGTAATAAAATCAATTATACTCCCTCAGACTGTTTTTCTGTGCGGAGTTAGGAAAAGAATGTTTATCTTTCACCTCTTTAAAATAAAATTAAGGAGGATAGGACTAAAAACTATTGAAAAGAGGTCTTTGTACTTAATAAAAAAGTACAATGCACCAATATTAAACCATAAACAATTATAGTAGCCCATAATAACAAAAATAAATAAAAATTTAAAATAAAAGGGGATATATTAAAATATGAATAAGCAACAACTCGTATCGGCATTGAGCATTAAATCTGAGATTTCCAAAAAGGACGCAGAGAAACATATTACAAATCTGTTCAATATCATTATGGAAACAACCGCATCTGGAGAAGGTGTAAAAATCGTTAGTTTTGGTGGATTTGAAAAGAAACCAACTAAGGGAACATCTGGTATTATTCGATTTGGTGATCGTAAAGGTGAAACTTGGACTTCTGTAGATTCCTTCAAGCCATATTTCAATCCTTCTAAGGCATTTGAAGATGCAGTAAAAGCATAAAAGTATATCCAATTAATTTTGCCACTGTAACTCAGTTGATAGAGTGCCACATTTGTAACGTGGATGTCGCAGGTTTGATCCCTGTCAGTGGCTCCATATAAAATAGCGTAAGGCAAATTAATAACATTAAAATAAATTTAAAAGGTGGAATTAACCAACAATGGCAAAATCAAAACTCACTGAAACAAAGAAAATTACACATAAACTTGCATCTGAAGGCGTTAAAAATTTGATTGAGTTACTTAAAAATTTCTCAGGAAAATATGTTAAATTTTCTTTTACAGAAGAGGAAGTTGAGGATGTAATTGAAGAGGATGCTGAAGATCAGGAAGATGAAGAGTAATACCCTATAATTTATAAGAAAAAACATAATAAGCAGAGTTTTTGCTAGGCGAAATTTCAATATTAATTGTTAATTGAGTTATAATTAATATTACAAAGACGCTAAAGATTTTTATATGCTTATAATTAATTATTCTAATATAACCGTTGGAAGGCGTGGGTAGTGCCTGAATCCAAATATTCCATTAGCGGAAGGGTAATATTTACCCTTATACATTACGACTTATAATAAGATGTAAATTATTATACTAATAAACATCTTATCGACATGAGAACAAAGGTTGTATTCGACTACGGTTAAGTAATACAACCTCTCATGGATACATAATGGGTGGATAGGGCAGTTAAAAAACATAAGTCCAACCACAACAAAATGAATTGAGTTAATTACTCTAACGAAGAAGAAAATATTAATTGAAAGAAGGAAATAATAAATGTCTAATTCACAAAACACAAAAAACACTAATTCAACAATTTCACTAAAAGAGTCATTCAGAATCCTTTCTTATATTGATAAAACTATTTCATCTCTTACTTCATATCTTTCTAATAAAAATAACTCTATCTCTGTAATTGAACAACATTGGAAAGAGAAGTCCAACCCAGAAGCAAAAAATGAAGAACTTGATACAACTACTATTAAAGAATATCCTGATGCTTCTACAATCAATATTATCAATCTTGTTCAGAACTTAATTGCAGAAAAGACAAAATTAGAAATTTCAGTAGAGTTAGCAAAGAGAGATATAGTAATTCAAACTAAAGGTAATGACAATCTTAGTTTAGATTCTGCTATATCAAATGCAAAGCAATCTAGAAATTTAGCTAATGTATTAAATAGTCTTATCAATATAAAAACAGATGAGAAAAAGACGGTTGCTCAAGGATTTAAATTTAATATCAATGGGGAAGAAGTATCATATAGGTACGATGTAGTAATTACTAAAACAATTAATTTTGATAGGAATATTGTCAGTGATAATTATAAGTCATTATTAGAAAAAGCTGATAAGCTCAGTATTTCTATAGAAAAATCTATGATGGATGAAATTGTTGAATATGAATTTCCTTATAGTATTCATGATTCAACAGCAGATATTGTGAGTAAATATTTATATTCTATTGATTCATAAAATCAACAATTATTAACTATGACAATTAATAAAGGGATTGCTAACCACAATTCCTTTATTAAAACAACTAACCAGAAGCAAAGCAAGATATAGACTGATTTATTTGGACATCTAAAATTAGATGTTAAATCTTATTTCAAAACACGAAACTCAAATAATGCAAGATTGTGTAGATTACTTTACATAACTTATACATTTGAAACATGAACAAGCAGGTTTTACTTTAATAGTAAAAGAAGAATCGCTAATCGTTTTCATTAATCATAAAATCACCATTCACAAATTCGATATGACATTATTATATTATAAAGCAAATACGATAATCAATCGCTAATCACACTAAAATAAAAAAATTTAAAAGAAATTCTAAAACTGATTTAAATATAAATTGGTAATATCTCATTAGAGGTATTAAAAATATAATAATATGGATAATAAAAACAATTAATAAATAGTCTTATTTTGCTTGCTTTTCTGGTTAGATATAATATGGATACATTGAAGAATTACGAAAAGTTATGACTCAATGTTGAAAGAGTAGGAGAGTTACGTAAAGTTATTTTCCTTTAGGAACATTATATGGAGGCAAATGTCTCCCTTGGTATCTTTGATATGGGAGAATTTAATTATCTCTCCCCAAATTCCATAAAAACAAAAATATCTTTCACGAGTGGGAAGATTGTAAATTAAACTTTCAAAAAGGAGAGGTACTAGCGACCTCTCCAATACTAAATGAGTTTTGCCGTAATAACTCAAATAAAAACGGCAACTATAATTCAAGAAAAACTAAGTAGGATAAGTTTTGTTTACAACGCAATTGAATGGATTGGTTTCCAGACTGTTTGATAGCGTGCTATTTTTAGAGTCCTACACTATTGAGGGGTAGTTCAGTGGTAGAACGTCTGGCTGTTAACCAGAATGTCGCAGTTTCGAATACTGCCCTCTCAGCCAAAAAATGCCTAACTAGTTTAATGATAAAACTTCTGTTTTGTAATCAGAGATTCACAGTTTGATTCTGTGGTTAGGCTCCATGATTAATATTTTTATTCTCTATAAAGGAGGATTAAACAAAACAATGAAAGAAACTAATATTTATGATTCAATCAACGAAAATACAATCTGCCCCATATGCTTCAAAAATCGCTTCTGGTTAAAGTTTTATTGTGGGAAGACAATATTATGGTGTGCTGATTGTGGACATTGGATTGAAATATAATAAGGAAATTTAATTAATTTAATATTAAGTTAGATTAAAACACCTTAATAATTAGAGGTGTTTTTGATGTGTCTTAAAATTTTACTAGCAAGGATGACAGATTAATTACCTGTCGTTAGGGGTAAACTCTCCACCTCGTCTTGCTAGTATTTATATTACCAAGAAGTGAGAGATAATAAGAAAGAGAGTGGTGGAAATGAATGTAAAACAATTATCAAAAGGTTTAATCGTTAAAAACTATAAAGAAATGTGTCTATTACTTGGTGAAGAAATTAAAACAAATAAGAAATATCAATTATTAGATTGGGAAAGACATTTCAAATATCATAAATCAGGAGTTAAATATATTATTGATGAAATTTATGAAATTCCTATAGAAAAAGTAGAAACCAGAGGTGGGGATCATAATATGGTAGCATATATTGATATTATTGAAAAGTTAATTCTAGACCTCTTAGTTCAAGATAGAAATAGAGGTCAGGTATTTTTATCAAGAAATAGATTGCTTAAAGAATTAAAAATGATTAATGACAATTATGCTTTTTGCAAAGAAAGAATACCAAAGTTATCTAAATTTATGAACATATCAGAAGAAGATATTCAAGAATTTTATGAATCATCTGGTGATACTCTTAAAAGAAATCTAGAAAATGCTTTAGATAGATTAAAGAAGAAATCATTGGTATTTTGGACTCCAGCAAAAACAGTTTGTATTGCTACTCCTCATATTGATTCTAATAAAAATAGAAATGCCATAGTAAATGAAGTTAACACTGGATTAGATGAATTTGATGAAGAAACATTTGATTACAATGTTAATTATAAAGTTGATATGCGACATAAGAAAGCATCTAAAGAAGAAATACAATTAATATTACATACTGAAAGAACTATTCTTGATGAATTACATTGTGAAGGAAAACAACAAGTAATTAAAAAGGGAATGTGGAACAATTTCAAAGAAAAAGTTAAGAAAATACTAATGAAAGAAGCAAATATATTATTCTATTATGAGTCTTATGAAATCATTTGCAATGAAGATCATATCTATGCAAAATGGACAGAATTATATGATTTAAGACTAGAGGATAAAGAAAAAGCACTTTCACAAATGGAATTAAATGTAGGGGTTATGGATAGGTTGAAAGGTAATATAGAAAACAGGAATGATAAAGCACAAGAAAAGAAAAGTCATATACTAGGGAGAACTAAAGATGAGAAGCTCCTTAGAAGAACAAGTAAAAATTATTTAGATGATGGAGATAAATTAATCAATACAATGATAAATAAAGATAGTAAATCAATTAAACAAAAAGTAAAAAGAGTTAAAATTAATTGTGATATTGATAGTATTAATATTTAAATAATAAAATATAAAAGTTATCACTTTTGAAATCTCCATTAATACTATATATAATATAGGGAAATTCAAAAGTGATAATTATTTTATAAAACAATAAAAAATAATTGTAATAACATATTCATTTAAGGAATTTTGAAGCTCTGCTGAAAAATTGCGTAATGATGGCCTCCCGCAAAGGGACTAGTATAAAAATGATAAATACAGTATTGGTATAATATTAAATTATCTTATGACATGTTAAACGGAGCAAGTGTCTTGTAAGGCTTTTGTCGCCTTACGCTTGCATAATTTCTAGCTATCGCGTCGAAATTCTGGTTATATTCTTTTAATTTAATTTTTTGTTTGTATGGGAATAAGTAAATAAAATAAAATAAATAAAAGGTGGTATCAT
>Ga0209416_1001873_pt1 | contig 12971 bp, 15 predicted proteins | sample RifGroF1_FD_184001 | JGI IMG/M metagenome (GOLD analysis project Ga0209416, IMG submission 184001) | Groundwater microbial communities from Rifle, Colorado, USA - Groundwater F1 (SPAdes) (version 2) | ecosystem: Environmental > Aquatic > Deep subsurface > Groundwater | place: Rifle, Colorado...
ATGGCAGAAAGAAAGGAATACGATATGTCGGAAGAAAGAAAACTAAAAAGAATTAACAAACAGTTGATGACTCTATATGGAATAACTCTAGAAGATAGACAAAGAATGTTTGAAGAACAAAACGGTTGTTGTGCTATTTGTGGTACTCATCAATCTAATCTAGAGAAAGGTTTATATGTAGACCACGACCACGAAACTGGTGTTGTAAGAGCATTGCTTTGTTTTATGTGCAATATAGGTCTAGGGGGATTTAAAGATGATCCAGAACTTATGAAGAAAGGCATCGGATATGTCCAAAAATACAAATAGGGTTTGGCTAATTGGCAATGGCCCTTCAGCCAAACCTGAAATTCTAGATAAATTAAGATTAGAAACCACGATGGGAGTTAATAGAATCGGCTTAATCTATCCTCAAACAGCCTGGCGCCCTCAGCTATATTTTAAGGTAGACTATACTATCGGAATGAACTGGTTGCCAGAAATCATGTCACACGTTCTGAACTACGAACAATGCCTGTTATGGGATGCTTTCAGAGATGGGGCGGCACCAGAAGATATAAACCACCATTTTATACCTGACGGGATTGGCGATCACTATAACAATGTGAGATACGAACCAAGATGCTCACACGTCTTTGATGGGACGGGCGTTTGGGATGATACCCATTTTTGTCTTGGATTAAATTCAGTCTTGGGAATGACCAGGTGGGCTGTTGAACTCGGTTACGATGAGATTTACATGATAGGGTTTGACGGAAATTACAATAAAGAAATGAACGACCATTGTGTGAAAGATTATTATGGTCAAGAGATGGACTACGATTATGTCAAAAGGAATAACGAAAAGACGATGCAAGCACATGAACTAATAAAAGAAAGATGTCCTGTACCAGTGTATAACTTAAGCAAGAACAGTGTATTCAAAATGCACCCTTACAGGGACTTGGAAGAGGTGTTAAAAAATGGGAAATAAACGATTTATGGTTGTGCCTAGAACCCCTAAAATTATGCAAGAGGGGGTCAAGGTAAACGGCAAAGTCCGCAGTTTCAAAGGAAAGACAGCTATGTATATTAAGGATAAGGCTGAGGCTGAGGAAATAAACCAGACGGTTGGTATGCAAGGCACTACTGAGGTGTTTGTCCACGAAGATGATAAGGTAAGTCGTTTTGTTAGGGATGACGGAATACAGGGACGAGGCCTGCATCATTACTTTTTCGGTTATAATAAACAATATGGGGATGGTTGGGAACGTATATTTGGTCAAGGAGAGTGAAACATGAATATAAATAGTTTAGAGAAATTTGTCTTTTCAGAAGTAACGCCTGTCCTTACAGTTGCCGCTACTTATGCTGCGAATGATTACGTTGGCACAAATGCGGCGGCTATGGAGTTCACTAACTGTGCGCGTGTAGTAAACGGCACTGGTGTTATTATAGGTTGTTCGCTTGTTGATAAGGCTTTACAATCCGTAGCAGGTGAATTGTGGCTATTTGACACAGCAGTTACTCCTCCAGACGACAGCGCAGCTTGGACATTATCCGATGCACACGCGGCTACCAAGATTTGTGTAATTCCATTCAGCACCTATTATGCCTCTGCGTTGAATAGTGTTTCTGATGGCGTTCCTGCTTATCCTGCACCATTCAAATGTTTAGGTAGTTCTGCTTCTATTTACGGTTGTTTCGTAACTCGTGGTGCGCCCGCGTATGCTTCATTGGATTTGACCTTCCGGTTGGCGATTGCTCAGGACTAACATGAACAGACGACAGATGTTGTTGCTGACACAAAAAATAGGATATGCACATAAAATATATCCCACGCTTGGTGTTGAGAAAATTGCCGACCCAGGATTGGAGGCAACTTATACTGCTGGTTTATGTGCTACTTTAACTGCGGCTGGTTCCGCTACCCTTGCTCAATCTGCTGATTTTCATGGGGGCGCAAAAGCACAATCCATGACACCAACTGTTGTTAATGACAGAATATATTGGCAGGCATCTACTGTTGCAGGTTGGTGGAGCGCAGAAATATGGGCTAAGGTTGTCGGGGGTACATCGGCTCCAACATTTAGGATAAACTTCGGAACATACGATATAAACAAAGTTATCACCGGAGCGGCGACATATAAGAAGATGATAATAACAGGAAGAGCCACTACTGGCGGAGTCCTTTTACTTCAACTGAGAGAAGGCGATACAGACGATTTTAGCCAAGTAATTACTGACGATTGGTCACTTAAACCAATAACATTTGCATCGTGTTTGAAAACCGTAAAGATAACGACTAACGGCGACGTAAACATAAGCCAAAAGATTGCCGTTGAATCTGAAACACAGATAGGATTTTGTTTCAATTTAGATAGTCCAACAAACCCCGCAAACTTCATGCTTCTTTATTCAACTGGAACAAAAGTTTATCTTGATAAGTGCGTGGCAGGAGTTTATACGAACATTGCAACAATTACACAGGCATGGAGTTCCGGCGATACACTGGAAATTGTCAAGTCAGGAACGACTTACGATGTTTATAGAACAGCAATAGCAACTGGAACCAGGGCGCAAATAGGAACTTCTTACACAGTTGATGAAGCGACAATAAAAGATAATATTTTTCATATGCAGTTCAGTACTTATGGAGGTAGTACATTCCTATCCCCTTTTTTTGTAGGTAAACCAGTTGTAAAGTTATATAGTTTTGCTTTTACGAGCGACTTGCACGTTGGTAATGAGATAGGCGGTTGGTCGGCAGGGTTACTGGACGGGATGGTAGGTGCGATAGAAACAGCCACACCAAGTTTTGTGTTAGTTTTAGGAGATATTGTAGATCATGGGTATGTTAATGACGATGCCGAAGAAGTACCAATTTATACAACTGCTATGGGTGCTTTGACGATGCCGTATTACACAATGAGAGGCAACCACGATGCCGGTATAACTACCTTTGATTTAGAAAGGGTGATTGACGTTGAAGCAATCGGTCTACGAATAATTTGTTTTAGTGGAAGCCCCCTGAGTATTGCTGCGCCAAACGATAACACGGGACAATTAAGCGAAGCAAATTTAACGTGGATTGAGACGCAACTACAAGGAGCGGCTGGAAAAACCTGTATCCTGGCTTGCCATTACCCACTATCTACCGACATTTGGGGATATATACCGTCTGGCTATGGGAGAGAAGGGTTAATCGAATTGTGTTCTACTTATGGGGTCAATGTTTATATTAGCGGTCACGCTCACTCTAATACTGTTGCTGGCGAATATGTTGTAGATGGACATATTAGAAATTTACACGGAAATGGAACTATATTTAGTAGCGATTTGAGGTATTTTATGTTCGATATTTATTCAAATGGCTCAATCATTGTGAACGGATATAAATATACTACCCCATTTGTAAGTGAAGTAACAATAGTCTCACATCTTTAGGGTTGATGGGAGTAATTATGGAAAACACAACTATGGAACATTATAGTAACCAAATCTTTGAAAGCGATCCATTATTGTAAGGATGGACGCGTAAACTAAAAGCTTACAAGAAAGCACCGATGGGTGTCGCTGAATAAGCGAGAGGTACAACATAATGGCTTTTACACTTTCTAATCTGCTTGAATCGGCGTATCGCGCACTCGGCAGAACAAAGACGTTCTTGGCTACGGGCGGGTCTGCAACAACAATAATTGCAACTTCTTTAGCAGAAAAACTTTTAGAATCAGATGTAGCAGACAACGCCTTCTTTATTTCAACCACCACCGATGCTCTTACCCCACAAGGTAAATTCGGACTTGTAACTTCTTATGTAGAAGATACGACCACGTTTACAATTCCTACCGTAACGGATGTTGTTGGGGCAGGAGATTTAATTACTCTGGTTGATGGACAATTCCCGTTATACGAGATGATAAGTTTGGCAAATTCAGCCCTTTCTTATTTAGGGGATTTGGTTCTGATAGATACAAGTTTAACAACTGCTGATGACCAGACAGAATATGCTATTCCGGTTGCGGTAAAAAGAGATAAACCTGTCAAGGTACAGATTTCTACAGACACAGATACAAATAGTTACCAGTGGAAAACATTACAACCCAGCACTTATGAGATAGTACCTGCTACTGGTGGTTCTACAGGACTTTTAATCTTTAGAGACGAATTGCCTTCTGGATATACACTAAAGATTTGGTATTCAGCGCCCCATCCTGATGTTTCTGTTTACAGTTCTGTTATCTCTGAATACATTCATCCAGAACTTGCTAAATGTTCACTAGTCTTAAAAGCTCTTGAATGGATCAATTCTCAAACAGCAGGTTCTAATGACTATTGGGTACAAAGACAAAACGCAGCTCAAAGAGATTTTGAAATTGCGATGGATCGGTATAGAATCTGGAAACAGAAAAGAGTTAATCCAATTCTAGTAATCGGTAGTAACTCATCCGAAGAGATTACAGTATCATGATAAAAAACGATATTCTTCTTTCCGATGGTAGACATAATAAAAAGTTCGCCCTAACCTTAGACGGTGCAAAAGCTATTCAAGAGACAAGTCTTTCTGAGGATCAATTCGCCGCGTATATTCGTAATGTTGGAAAGAAGTTTGGGGATTTTGACGAACAAAGGAATTGGAAGGGTGGACGTGGAGTAGAATACTTTAACGATAATCCAGACGGCTTCTTTGATTCTAAAAACTGTTGGACGATGAGTACCGGCTCTTTGATGCCAACATTACAGATGAAGTTTTCAAAAGACTTACGGGCGCAAGATTTTGTAATGCCTGGTAGTGTTGAATGGAAAGCTCTTTTAGGGACGGATAAGTATTTAGATGTTAGTTTTAGTGCCAGTTCTTCCTATAGTGCCGCGCATATTTATTTATGGATAAGACGGGTTGGAAGTCCTGGCACTCTTACTCTAAAACTTTGTGCGGATAGTGCTGGTGAACCAGACACAGTATTAAAGACCGTCACAGTAACTACAGCTACGATTACAGACGTACTTTCAGTCCTCCACGACTTTGCACCAGACGCGGTACAGGCATTGGTATCTGGAACTACCTACCATGTTGAGATATATGCCGGAACAGATTCTTCGGCAAACCATTGGGATATAGGGACTGGCGTTGCTTCAGGACTTCAATCTTCTGACGGGTCTACATGGGTCGCTACTGCTTACGCGCCTTATTTTAGGATCACAGATGCGGACGTTAAAAAGGTATGGTATTCGTTTATCTATGATGATGCGATGTATGTCGTGGATTCTAAAGATTCCGGCTCTGCTTCCGTTCTTTTTATCAACGGGGATAGAGGCTTAGCTTCTTCAGGTGCAGCTTCTTCCATAACACAGGCGACTAAATCTTGGACTGCGAATATGTGGACAGGTGCTTTTGTAAGGATCAAAAAAGGTACAGGCCTTGGACAGGTTAGGGAGATAGTAAGTAATACAACAACAGCTTTAACCGTAACTCCCGTTTGGGACGTTAATCCAGATAACACAAGTCTTTATGTCATTTATTCTACGGACAGATTTACAGAACTTACCGGACATGGATTAGGAAAGGTTGTTTCGTGTCCTGTTGTATCTAATAACAATGTTTATTTTCCACAAGGTACTACTGCTGTTATGATAGTTATGAACTATACAGATGCGGGCGCACATCAATACGCAGCTGACGCAACTTCTTATAAGGCTTATTACTTAATTACGTCTACAGATGCGGTGGACGGTCCTCAATTATGGCGGGTAGATGAAACTTTATATAAGGTAAGTCGTGCCAACGCGGTCAGTTGGGGTTCTAATCTTACATTCAAAACTGCGATTACAGTAGGTTCTTCCCAATATAGAGCTACGGGTTTACTTTTACACTCCGGTATAGTTTATGTATTCAAAGAAGATTCTGTCTGGACAGTTCAAGCAGATAAGGCAAGAGAAGAGCCTTATGGATTAAGTGCTACCCCAGACATTCACAACGGACAGGCACAGGCTAGTCATAACTTGTTTATGTACTTTAGCTGGTTATGGTCTACAGAAAGGCTTTATGGTGGTACTTTAGATGACGTTGGACAGGATTGGAAAGGCATAGGACTGCCAGACGATAGACAGGGGTTTACAACCAAGTATGAACCTGCTGTTGGTTGGCTTTTCGCTTCGGTAGACGCTGATACAGGCACTTCGAGTGTCTTATGTTATGACGGTCTTTACTGGCACGAAGTCTTAAGGGGCTATAAGGCAGGACAGAGAGCGAGAAACGTTAAGTGGCAGCCTTGCGATGGTGCTAGACATAGACTTTGGACTTCTCTTGGTTCCGATCTGGTTTATCAGGTCTTCCCGTTGAATACCGCTAATCCTTTGAACGACTCGTCTTGTGTGTTTGAGCATGAGGCTGTTTTAATGTCGTCTACGATTGATATGGGCGCAGCTTCGAGGCTTCCTAAATACATTAAAGGATTAACAGTTCTTTCCAAGAACTTATCAACAAGTGGAATGAGTATCGGATTGAGTTATCAGATTGATAACGATATTGGCACTGATTCTTGGGTGGATGTTTCACCAGGATTTTACGAAAGTCCTGAACAGGAGTTAAGGTTAAATATTGCAGACATAAGACAGTTTAGATACAGACTTATTTTAAGAACCAGTACAAATACGACTCCCGTAGTTGTGAAGTCGGTTGTACCCTCCGGTTTTGCAAGAGTACCATTTAGAAGGATATGGCACTTACGGATTAAGACGGGTGAGATTTACGATAATACTGGAAAGAGGAGTGTTAAACCACAAGAGTTAAAAGACTGGTTGAGGTTAAACGCCATGTACCCAGGAATTATACATATGGAATCGAGGTTCGAGGATATTGACGACCACTATGTAATTATCTCCCCACCAGGCGTGTTACCTAAAAGCAACGATAAAGACGTTATCACTTTTTCGGTCATGGAAATATGATAAAGCATTATAATTATAAAAAGAAGGCTGATCCTAAAATATCCCTTCGTATTGTAAAGCCGAAGATAGTGAAGGATGCAGAACAGCTTACGGGCATGGTACAGGGCATGGATGCCTCAGACTTGGAAGAAAGGTTCGCAAGAGCTTTGGACAAGAAGGGGTTGGATTATTACTTCAGAGTTGCTATGGGTGGACGTGGTGATCCAGGTTGGAAAGAGTTGGATTTTTTGGTTATTAGTAACGGTTATCATCCGGTAGAGATAGAAGATATAACCTTTATTCACAGAGGTAAAAGTTCGGATGACGAATTGAAAGATGCGATGACAATGGACTTTTTGAAAGAGTACAATCCTTATCCTGTAGTCCATGTTACGAATGAGAGATTAGGCGATGACGATTCAGCCGATCTTGTAGTAAGGGAGATGTTCTTATGAGCGAAATTTGGGTTAATGAAAGTCCTATTTATTTGGTTGCTGGTTCTGAACCACAATACTCAATTACCTTTACGGGTGCTACAACTGTGAGCGCAACTGGTGCTACAATGGAGATATACAAGAATGGTAGTGGTGCTGATTTAGCGTCTACCTTGCTTAGCGGAAGCCTTAGCGCAAGTGGAAATGTTTTGACATTGAAAAAGATTATAAGTCTTGTAGCAAATAAGTATGTGGTTTCGGTGAAGTGTACTGTAGATGGTGTCGTGGAAGTTCGTAAACTTGAACTGGTTGTTCAGAAAGCGAGAGATACACAATGAATCAGAGAACGTTAAATGTTTTAGTAGTGATTGCTTTAATATTAGTGACAGGAGTACAGATGAGAACAGGTGATATGTTTGCAAAGTTAGCGAAGGGGCAGAAACTTTCGGAATCCGATATTGCTACCTTGAGATTGAAAATGAATCAAGTCGAGAATATGACGGATATTTGGAGTGGGAATACGGTTGGTACTCAACCTTCATTTATAGGCAAACCAGAAGACGCTTTTAGCACAAGCGACCACCCGCTAATAAAAATTCAAGCTTTTTCACAGGCTATTCCAGAGGATGTAGCAACAGATTTAACGTTTGGGGAAGTTGTTCTGCCTGACGCGATACAATCTGGATTCTCGATTGACTTAGTAGGCGACCCAACCCATATAACAATAACAGAAACTGGAATATATTATGTCATACTGGATTTAAATTCAGTCGGTTATGCCGATTCGACTATTAGACAGATGTGGATATATAGTTCTAATACTACTTTAAACAGTCAGTATCTTGCCTTGCATACATATCTTACGCCAGATAACTATCAAACAACCAGACAACTTAGCGCAATATTTTATGGAGCAAAGGGGGATAAAATAAGTGCCGGTTTTTATCATTCACGCGCACCAAGTATTGTTGTATATGCTTATTTATCTATGTTCATGATAAGAAGTACGGCACATAAATGACCCAACTAACCGCCTCCCTCAATGATTATAACTTGACTTCCAAGCCCAACGATTACACGTTAACGGCTACGAAGATGGATTATCTTTTAACAACAATCTTTACAGCTACGGCAACGAGTAATCAGGATGCAATCATTGAGCAGAGCGGGTTTATGCTTAACGAAGACGGTACTTACATGCTGAATGAAGATGGTACTACGAACAAGATGATTTTGGAGGCTACATAATGGCTGATACTAAATGGACTGATAGAAGTGCTACAACTACTCCGGCAACTACGGATATTTTGGGGATAGTAGTAACTCCAGGTTCTACGCCTTTGGATAGAAAGGTTACTGTAGGAAATCTTTACAAAGGACTTGGAACGGGAACTCCTTCCGCTGCTACTTTGTTGGCGGGTGATGGGTCTTGGAAAGATAACGGGACAAAGTATCTTTCGGGGTCAATCAGTAACCCACAGGCGGATTATGCACAGTCAGCACATACCGTATTATTTCAAGCACCGTTTGCTTTGACGATTACAAAGATTCATATTTCAGGGCCGGATGCTACTCCGACTGCTGAACTTGCTGGCGATCTAAAGTTTGCTGATGACACGTTTACCGGAGTATTAGCCAATGCAACCGTGATAGATGTTTGTGATACGACTTCGGGCGTATTTACAGCAACCTCGTTTGACGATGCGACTGTTCCGGCAAACAAGTATATCTATTTCCAGTATGACGCTTCTCCTCATGCGGATTGGACAAAGATATTTATTCAGATTCACTATACAGTAGATTGAAATGGCAACCAATCCAACAACAGCTAACTTAATTTCATGGTGGAAGTTTGACGAAGCGAGCGGGAACGCTGCTGATGCTCACGGGGCTAACACGCTAACGAACAACGGTACAGCCGGATTTGTGTCTGGGTTGTGGAATAATTGCGCTGACTTGGGAACTGCAAACTCAACAAAATATTTTAACAGAGCGGATGTGCTAGGATTAACTGTAAATGCGGCACGCTCTTATGGATGCACGTTCAAGATGCGGACAGAATTAAGCGGGGCAGATTCAATAGCTAAATTATTTGACAACAGGCACGGATCAAACAAAGTTCAATATACTTTAGGTTATGCAAGAGTTAGCGGAGTCAATAAGGTTTTTGGAGGGCGCACTAGAATTAATGTGGCTGATGATTCCGTTTATTACAATTCCGATCTTGGAACTGCTGCATGGCATCAACTGATTGTAACTTTCAACGGGACTACTCAAATATTATATTTGGATGGTACGGCTGTAGGAAATAGCAATCCGAATACAGGCGATGGTACTGGCGTATTCTCAGACGGATTCGGGATAGGTGCAAGTAATGTTGGGGATGCGTATTTTACATCCGCTTACGTGGACGAATCCTTTGCTTTCAATGATGTTTTGACGGCGGATGAGGTAACATGGTTATGGAATGACGGGATAGGTAGATTATATTCGTCTTTTACAGGCGGCGGCTTTATGATGTTCAGTTCGTAGGAGGAATTATGGCAAACGGCACGGGTGTGAAAGATAGGCGGATTGTACCAGATTATGCACAAGACATCAAAGAGATATTAGGCATCGTTCAAGACATCAAGATACAAAACGCTACCCGTGACGCTATTATAACGTCTGTAGTGAAACAGTCTCAAAAGAATCATGACAGTATTGAGGGAAATGGGAAACCAGGTATCAAGGCTGATATGGAACGTGTCTTGGGGTTTGTGAAAGCGGTAAGTTGGGGGTTGGGAATAGTAGGTGGTGCTGTCCTGATTGATTTGGTAACAAGGGTTTTAGCATTACCATAGCATGATATAATATTGATATGATTACGATTATTATAATCCTGTTTATTATATTGGAAATATGGGTAATGAAAAAGAAATGAGAATAGTTATCGATGTGTCGTCGTACCAGGATTCATATCCCTTTGAAAAATTCAAACTGCTTATTGATAGCGGGGTGGATGCGGTCATTATTAGGGCGGGCTGTTATTACACGCCTGATAGGATGCTGGATACCTTCGTGGAGTGGTGTCGGAGATTGAGAGTTCCATACGGTTTATACTGGTATTTTTATCCACAGACTAATTCAGGACAAGCAGAAAAATTTATCGAAGTTGCTAGATTATATCCAGACGCACAGGGGTTATGGTTGGATGTTGAGGAGCATACGGGGAAAGAATCATACCTTGACGCTTTTTACAAAACTGAGTTCACTAAGATAAAAAACGCATTTCCGGTTAGGCTTGTTGGAATATACTCAGGTGGCTGGGTGGTAGATACCTACATCCCTAATATGTATAAGTGGGCTGGACAGTTGCCTTATTGGGATGCACATTACATCAAGTATTATACCTGGTGGCAAAAGTATGTTTTGGGAGTTGGATCAATCTCTAAGTTAAAAAACATTATGGAGGAGATTTCAAGGCATCCGGTTGGTCATGCTGCTGGATTTGAAACTTTACTTTGGCAATGTATAACTTATATCCCGTTCACAGAACTGACTTACTGGCAACGACATCTTGACTGGAATATTTGCTCTGATGAGAACTTTATAAAGTTATTCGGTGAACATATCTCAGAACCATTACCACAACCAGTAATCAGTAAGTACAAAGTAAATACATATGCGCTAACAATACGTGCTACCCCTCCGGTAAACGGTATCTTAGGCAAGGTGGTTGGTTGGTTGTTATACGGGCAGGTTGTGGAGGTTATTGAGGTTGTAAACGGTTGGGCGAACATCGGGCGCGGTTGGGTTTCGGAAAGGTATCTCGCGCTTGTTTAGAAGACTGACTTTGAAACTCATATTTTGCTTATTGATTTTTATATCCCCGCGCTTCGCACAGGCTATTTGGGCGTTGAACAAGATGGAAGATTTATTCCCATTAGAGAAAGGATAACATTATGCCGAATAACGGCAATTTCTGGACAGATGAAGAAGTTGAAAGTTTAGTAAACGATTACAATAACAAAGGCAACAAAAAAGACGCAACCTTTTTCAAGGAATGGGGGAAGTTACATAGTCGCGGATATAACTCAGTCCGTTGCAAGTTTGATGATTACAAAGAGAACGGTCATAAGTCGCAGGAACCAAAAGATAATCCAGAAAGCACTAACATAGAATACGGAGAGGATTATATTAACGTAGTCTGTGCAAGTCGCAGGATTAGATCACAGGAAGACGCAATCAAAGAGTTTGGCATTGACCTGGACAGATGGAAGGTAGTTAAGTGTAAGATAGGTTCACACGAAGGTTATAGGAAAGACAGGCGTTCTAACTGGCAGGTTACGGATGGACGTGTAACTACTGGGGACGTTTATGATAGTGGAAAAATGCTGGTAATCCCGCTTTATAAAGTGGAATTGAGATGCGAATTGAGAACGGTTCCAACCATTGAAAATATAGCCCTAGACTTTGAGAAGTTACAAAGTAATTACAAACCACCTGAATACAAGTACACAGACTTAAACTTAAGAAACAACGTGCTTGAAATATCCATAACAGATTTACACATGGGAAAGTTAGCATGGGGGAAAGAGGCGGGGGAAGACTACGACACAAAGATTGCAAAGAAAAGATTTTTATTCGCAATCAACGACATTCTAAGTCGCGTAAACGATAGTAAATTCGAGAAGATCATTTTTCCAGTAGGTAACGATCTGCTGAATAGTGATACTACAGGTGGTACTACCACAGCAGGAACGCCACAGTCTAACGATAGTCGTTGGCAAAAATTATTTTTTGATGTTACTCACGTTCTGATAGAAGCGATTGACTTATTGTCTACTCAGGCACCCGTAGAAATATTTTGGATTCCCGGGAATCATGATACGATGAGCTCTTTCTACGCATTGAATTATCTGGCAGCATGGTACAAAGAATCAAAGATCGTCAAGATAGATGTCAGCCCTACCCCACGAAAGTATATTGAGTTTGGAAATTGTTTGATTGGATTTTCTCACGGATCGGGGGATGCTAAACGAATACCCCAACTTATGCAGGTGGAGGCAAGGGAAGCATGGGGACGTACTTTATACCGCGAATTTCATCTGGGGGACTTACACCACGAGATCGTAAACGAAAACGGAGGCTTAACAATAAGGCGGTTATCTTCTCTTACTGCTACGGACGGCTGGCACGCTGATAAGGGTTATGTAGGTGCAATTCAAAAGGCACAGGCGTTTATCTGGAATAAAGAACGTGGGTTATTGAATATAATCAATAGTCCGATTTAATGGTATAATAGTAATTGCAGGTGTGAATCTGCTTAGGTGCATCGAGGGCAGTTCGTTAAAAGGACGTATTGCGAGGTGGACACAACCGGCTAAGACCGGAGAGAACCAACCGATGAATACGTTACTCCGTGTAACGAAGAAGAATCGGGACGTGCATCGCAAAACTGAGCGACCTGGACACCAAAAAACTCCCCTACAGACGTTATGCGTCGCGGGGGAGTTTCCATAGCAGTAACTTATCAGATATGATAATTGTGTTTATGATAATTTAGATTTCACTGAAGCACTTATCACACCTGCACATAAGCCAATAACCATCTTTCTTTACAGTCCCAGGTTCGCCACATTGTTCACA
>Ga0209416_1001877_pt1 | contig 12952 bp, 10 predicted proteins | sample RifGroF1_FD_184001 | JGI IMG/M metagenome (GOLD analysis project Ga0209416, IMG submission 184001) | Groundwater microbial communities from Rifle, Colorado, USA - Groundwater F1 (SPAdes) (version 2) | ecosystem: Environmental > Aquatic > Deep subsurface > Groundwater | place: Rifle, Colorado...
TCCGCTCATCACTGTAGAGTCGGAGGACATCGCGGTTGGGCAAGCTCTTCGGGAGCAAACTCTTGCTGACTACTCTTTTCAGCAGGGCAACATCTTTCTCACCAACAATCTCTTCTATGTTGGCCAGTTGAATCTCGGCTATTTGACCAATCGCTGGGGCCGCTGGCTTCACGGTAGCTTGCAGCAGCCAGAACCTGGCTGGATGGAACGGTCTCTTGAAGCTGGAATGTGGGGATATCGGCCGTGAGCCAAACAATCCTAGAGACCTACATTTTCGAATTCAAGGAGAAAGGTGGCAAGGTTGTCATCGGCACCCTTGATGGCATCACGTCTCGTGCTTCTGTAGCGGAGAAGGCTGTTGGCGATCTGAACAGGGCCGTTGCTAGTGTTGGCCCAGCCGCGAGCAGTTCTTTCGGTGCCGCCAAGAGCAGCGCGCTTGATCTTCAAAAGACCCTGGTCTCTCTGCGCCAATCCTGTCTTGATGTCAGCAGCTCTTTCTCCATGCCTCTGAGCGGAGTGAGTGCTGGCGGTCTCGAAGGACTGGTTGCGACTATCGAGTCAGTAAAGTCTTCCGCTGCAGGGCTTGGCCAGGCGTTCACTGGCTTCACTGCTACTCTCGATGGTGTCCGCATGGCAGCGGATCAAACATTTGGTTCTTTGAAGTTGGCTACAACTGACGCTGCCATGAGCCTTCAGCTTCTGGCTGCTCCGCTCCTCGCTGCCCAGGGGGAGTTTCAGGCCCTGGCTGGCGCGAGTGGGCAAGCGGCAGCTTCGCTGTCTGGCATTCTCTCCGCCGCTGGTGCTGCTCGCAATGGGCTGGCGACTCTTGCTGGCTCGGCGATGTCCTTGGCGGACTCGTTTGCTGCTGTTGAGACTGTGTTGCCTAACCTCTCCGCGTCCTTGCTGGCTTTGACGAATTCGTCTGCCAGTCTGGTCACTTCGTTCATAGGTCTGTCGAACGCAGCACGCGGTGCGACCGGTGCCATTGGGCAACTTTCGTCCACAGCATTGTTGGTCAATACCGCCATGCTCTCTGTGGTCCAAGCGCTGAATGCGACTGTATCCAACTTCACTCTGCTGGGTGCGGCCACTATTGCGGCAGCTACCTCTCTTCAGAATGTAGCTCTCTCTGGCGATATGCTCTCGGCCACCTTGAGAACGGCCACAGTGAACGTGGCTGCCCTCAAGGGAAACCTAACAGCTCTTAGTGGCTCCGCTGCTACTGCCTCTCACGCTTTCGGTGGGCTGGGCAAAATGCTTGGCATGGTCGGCGGTTTCTTTGCCGCTCGCAAGATCAAAGAGTATATCGATGACTGGCAAAAGCTGAACAACGAGATTCGCACCGTAACCAGTAGCGAGGCCGAAGCCATCGATGTCAGAAACAAGCTGGTTGCGGCCACGACAAAGGCTGAAGCTCCTCTTGGTGGAACGGTGAAGCTCTACCAACGACTGTCTCTGGTCAACGACACCCTGGGCAAGAGCCAAAAAGAGCTCATCGACATCACTACTGGTGTTGGTCAGGCGCTGGCTATTTCGGGTGCTAGTGCATCTGAGACCAGATCGGTTCTGCTGCAGTTGGCCCAGGGGTTGGGCACTGCTGCCCTGAACGGTGACGAATTCCGGTCTGTCATTGAAAACGGCCCTGTTATCATCAAGGCTGTTGCCGACGAACTGGGCATCGGTGTGTCTCAAGTCAAAGAATGGGCGGCTCAGGGCAAGTTGTCCTCCAAGCAGTTTGTGGACGCTTTCCAGAAAGCCCTGCCTAAGATCGAGAAGATGTTCGAAAAGACCAAAGACACCTTGGCTCGTTCCGTCACGTATCTGCACAACAAGTTCATGATCAAGATCGGTCTTTTCAGCGAAAGTGAAGAAGCCGGTGCGCTTGCGATCAAGCTGGGCAAAGCTCTGCGCTGGCTTGGGGACAATGCCGAATACTTGGCCGGTGCCATGGCGGCACTTGTGGCCATTTTCATTCCCAAGCTCATTGCTGGTCTTATCGCGCTTGGAGCAGCGTGCGTTGGCCATCCTTTCCTGACAGTGACCGCTGGTTTGATCATGTTTGGAACGTACTTGGTCAAGAATAGGAATGAGATCAAGGCAACGGAAGACGGCTTGGTGACTCTTGGCAATGTTGGAAAGCAGGCGTGGACGAAGATCTCTGACGGTATGGTCAAGTTGTTTCGTGACGCTCGTGGCGCAAAGGACGAAGTCGGTGGGCTGACTGCTGAATTCGCCAAGTTGGTTGCTTCTGTGATAGAAGACAAGACAGGTGTTACTGTCAGCAACTCTTACATTTCGCTGGAGACCTACTTGACTGATTTTGCAGAAGGTCTCGATATGACCATTGGCTTCATAAAGGGCACCATTCTTGGTGTTGTGGCCATTTTGATATCCGCAGTCAAGACGGTGGCAAACACTGTGAATATGTCCCTGAACAGCATCATTTCTATGCTCAACGCAGTGCTGCAAGCAGCACAAAAGCTGTTCCACTTCATTGGTGCGGGGGCCATCAAGATTCCAAAGATTCCCAAACTTTCCCTTTTGGAGGGTTGGGAGCAACTTACTCTTGCCGATCAGCAGAAACTCATGGATGACAGCATTGCTGGCTTCACTTGGTGGAAAGATAAGGTGCAAGAAATCTTTGCCGCCGCCCGAAAAGCCGCAAAGCCTCCGATCACGATCGAAGTCGGGGTGGACAAAGACCTCGAAACTGACTGGGAAAAGATGGAGAAAGCGTTCAACACCGGGTTCACTTTGAAGAATGCTTTCCTTGGTGCTCGGCAAGGTGTCATCGATTTTGGCTTGGCCCTCGCCGATGTCCACACTCTCATGAAGGACTTCATCAAGGATACCTTCACTGGGCTGTCCAAAGAGATCACGGAAGCCTTGACTGGCGGTGAAGCCGACTTCCGTGCCTTTGCCAGAAGCGCCATCAACTCGATCATTCAGATCATGGTGCAGGCTCTGATGCTGAAAGCCATCATGGCTGCTGTCGGTATGGTCTCTCCTGGTGCTAGCGCAGCAGTGAACACATGGATGGCGGCAGGTTCTACTGCGGCCACCGCTGGGAGCACCGCTGCTGCCTCTGGCAAGCAGTTTGGTGGCTCTGTCGGCTCAGGGAAACCCTATCTTGTTGGTGAGACTCGCCCTGAGCTCTTTGTTCCTTCCACCGCTGGTCGAGTGGCCCCTTCCGTACAGCAAGAGGCTTCCAGTCCTAATATTAGAATAGTAAACGCGGTCGATGGCGACTCCGTTTTCCGCAATGCCTCTCGCTCTGTAGTGGACGATGTGGTCATCAACGCAATCTCTCGCAACTCCTCTCGCCTTCGCGGTGTTCTCGCAGTAGGAAAAGCCTAATGGCCTGGTCCCTACAACTAGTCAATACCCGAGCTGACCTCCTGGCCAAGCTGACTGCTTTTGCCTGCAAGGCATTTGAAGTCACAGTGGTTACACCCCAGGTAAGCAATGCAGGTGATGGCACTGTTATTGGTGCTTTCGCCACACAGCTGGCTGTTGCTGAGACGATCACCGTAGCCTGTGACCGGGTGGGCTACCTCACTGTCGTCGGAGATGGGGATGCCTCCCCAAATGGGAGCTTTTCCACCATTGGTGAGAAGTCAGGCGGTCAGCCTATCTTTGCCACCGGAATCACTTCCGCCGACTGGGCAATTTGGTACAGCCTCACAGCAGCCACTTGGTACCTGACTGGATACGATGACATCGGTACTGTTCCTACTGACTACTTTTCTCTAGCGGGTATAAGTCCCGTAGGCTCTTACGTAGCGGCGGGGGGCTATACGGGCACCCCCTCGGCCTTTGGCGACGTTACGGCGGGGTTTACCGTTACTGGGAGCGTCACTGGGAACCTTGGCCGGGCTTCCGACGCCTGTCCCTTTACGTCGTCCATCGTGTGCTTGGTCATTGCCCAGGGAGACACGTTGTTCTCCGTTGGTGACGAAATTGAGCTGACTGTCGCGGCCATCACACCGGTCTGGGAGATTGAAGAACAGTCCGCGGACACAGTGATTCTGTCGGGCCTGGCCGAAGGAACAGACCGTTCGTATGTGGGGCTCAAGGTCAGCGCAGACACTTTCCTGTACACCACCGGAATCTATGCCCCAGACAAATTGATTGAACTCCAAGCCTTCTTCTCCTACGACGCCGAGCTCACCTGGGCGACTCAAGTAGGATACGACAGCACTGAACTCTATCTGCATACCACCGAAACACCACATGAGTGCATGTTCTTTGTCAGCCCTCGCCGCATATTGTTGGCTGACTTCGGTTTCGGCACCGCAGGTGTTGCCTACGCTGGCTGGATGGAACCTCCCGCTCTTGAAACTATCCCTCTTGTCAGAGGAAGTTCTGTCAAGCCCAGCACTAGCATGCTCACTCCGCTTGCGGCGAGGCCATTTTGGGGATACTCCGAAAGACTCGGAACTCGGTACTGGATCGGTTCCGCCTGGAAGACCCCTATCTCAGCTGCATACCACTGCTGGCCTATGCTCAGCGGGCAACCCTTTGGGCAAGAAATCAGTTTGTTGGGGCCTGATCTCTCTGGTGACCCCACCGTCACCGATATCATTCTCTTCGACTTGGATTCGCAAGTGATGATGGGCATGTATGAAGGAATGAAGATGCCCTCTTCTTCTCTAAGTGGGCCCAAGATGTTGGAGATGATCTTTGTGGGAAGCACGGTGTACCTGGTTCTTGTTACTCAGGCTGGCCCTTCTCAGTCAAACACTGTCGCGGTGGAGCTTTCCTGATGGCCTTTTCTGCCGAAGTAGCCTCTGATGTGAACGACATTCTCGTGCGAGCGAAGGTCTTCTTCGAAACACAAGGCTGGACCACCAATGGCTGGGAAGATGACAGCTACAATCTCGCTGGTGATGCCTTCACTGGGAAGTTCCTCAGTATCTCGAAGACACTGAATGGAGTAGCACTGCACGCTCACTTGCGGTCTGCCCTGGCAAACAGAGTCACCAACAGTTCGAACACTACTGCTCGGCTTCGGGGAGTTGCCCTCGCGGTGGGCACTGGGTACGATGCGGACGCCGACTACTGGTGGAATCAGCCGGGTGCCAACGCCAGCTTTTGCCCATTGGCGGGAACCGACACATCTTCTTCCATTCTTGTTCATTTCTACGCAGGGGATTACTGCGGGGCAATCGGCCTGTCCTCCACTTGGGGCTTTCGCTTCATTGTTTTTGGTGTCCTCACTAGTGGCCTGCCGTTCTACCTGGGTAGCCACTGCTACAACCTCACTGTGGCCACGTGGAACAAGTCCTTCGTGTACTTCTTGGAAGACGCAGGTGCTTCAACTGCCGCGTGGGGCCGGAACATTGGGGTGCGCTACCCTTCCGATTGGGCAGGAGGCGGAAGCAAGGCCACAGACAGTTCGCTCGCAGTTGCGGCAGGAGCAGGCCAATTCAACTTCGGCTGCTTTCTGTCTGAAGGGGATCAGCACAGAACGCCAACCAAGTCGTTTCTTCTAAACACAGATTCTTCCTCTGCGCATGGGCCAATTCTCTTGCCCTCGCTCATGTTCACCAAGTTGACAGATGAAGCGTTCATCCGTTCCATTGGGCATTGCCCAGAGATGGCGTTCCTCAACATGGTGGGGGTGACCTCTGGCGACGAAATCACAGTGGGCTCTGACGACTGGGGAGTCTACCTCAACGATGAATACCGTTGGGTTCATGATGCCGTAAATCCTTTCGGTTTGGCCCTGAAGAAATAGCATGTTCACCATAGGCAAAGCACAAGTTCCAAGACTTGACTTGCGAGATCGGCAAAAGTCAGCCGGAAGTCTCGCGGGTACTTCTGTGCATTCGCACGGATTTCTTGTGTACCTGACTGGGTCGCTAGTAATCTCGAACGTCGTGTCTCTTGGTGTCATTGCACCAGGCTATGTTCTTTCTATGTTTGTAAGAAACATGAACAGCCAGAGAGTTTGGATAGAAGACATCGTCTTTTCCTCTGATATCGTGTTTGAGCAATCTGGCTTGACTATTGGCATGATGATGTTGCCCTACGAAAAGAAGGCTTTCACACTTACACTGAAGAACACTTCTCCCGTCAACATCGACTTCACCTTTGGGCTAGTCACAAACCTCAACGACGATGAACACCAATTGGCTATTAGCGGAGCCACTGGCATCTTTGTTGCAGATCGGCCTGAGACTGGTGTCGTAGAAACCATTGAGTTTCTAACTGATGTCCAGACCTCAGCTAACGGAAGCGAGCTTCGCATTTCTCTCAGAGAAGCCCCCAGAATCGGTGTGAGCCTGTCGATGTCCCGCATGAACCTGAGTCGGTTGTGGCATCAAATCCTATACGCTACAAGTTCTCGCCTCATTGTACTGCCCAAGTGGTGGGAAGAACTTGTTGTCACTGCGGTTCCTGTGGTTGGCTCGAACCTGATAATGGTGGACACCAGCAAGACTTCTTTCAGCGCAGGGGCTCCTTGCGTGCTGGATGGACCTGAAGGAAGCGACTTGCTTCTTGTTGAAAGCGTTGAAGCTGATCGCCTCATCACCACCACTCCGATCACGGTATCCTACAGCGAAGCACCCATGGGGTGCCCCGCTCTGCTGGGTTATTCTCAGGACCAAGCTACTTCGTCGAGGTACTCTTCGGAAGCACGCAAAGTCGAAGTGTCGTTTTTGTCAGCACTGGCCCCAGACGTTGAAGGCTTTGTAGCCGACGTTGAGTACAAGAGCCTGCCGGTCTTCACTCGCTGCAATCTTTTCAAAGATGACAGTGTGAAGATTGCCAGCCAGAATGGCGGCCATTTGCTTGACTATGACGCAGGCACATTTTTCTACGATGACTTCTGGGGGTATGCCAAGCCCACTATCGATGTAGGTATCCATGCCACCACCAAAGATGACGCTTGGTGGCTGAGGCAGTTGCTGGGTTATCTGCGTGGACAAAAGAACCTGATTTGGGTGCCAACGAACAGTCATGATCTATTCCTAGTCAACGATCTTGGTGGCACCACTATCACTCTTGTGGTGGAGAACCATTGGTACACTAACGCTGTGTTCAACAATCGCATCCTACGATATGTTCAGATCACTGATGGTGCCTCAGTAGTGTACCGAGAGATTGTTGGAGCAGAAGAGACTTCCCCTGATGAAGAGCAACTTACTCTTGATGCCACAGTGAACTTCACTGGTCCTGTAAAGATTAGCTTCTTGCTGAAGTGCCGCTTGGCTTCTGACAAGGTGGAGCTTGAGTGGACAAGAGATAATGAGGCTTTCTGCATATTGCCCATGATAGGGGTGTTAGCCTAATGGTTGAGCTATACGAGTTTACTCTTGCTGGGCCAGTATACTACAGGTACACATCAGCTTCGTCGGATGTATACTTTGCCTTCAAGAACTACACGGCCACACCGATATCGCGCTCTTCTCTCGCGAATAGCGAAGAACCCTTGGCCGATCAGGTCACTATCACAGTGCCCAGAGGGAATCCTGTAAGCCAACTGTTCATTCAGATGGCTCCCTCTTATCTGGTCAACGTGCGGATTTCTCTGCTCGAGGATTCGACCGAGCTGGTCAGCTTCATAGGATACCTGGGCAAAGTTACCTACAGCGCACATGAGGCGACTTTCGCCTGCACTGTTATGCCCTCGTTTGATGGTCGAAACCTTTTGCCCAGGAAGTACCAGGCTCAGTGTGCCCATGCGCTCTACTCGACTGGCTGCGGTGTTGACAAATCGGCATATGCCAAGACTGGGTACATTACTTCCATCACAGGGATCACAGTGATATCGTCAGTATTTGCCACTGAAGCTGATGGTGTGTACGTTGGCGGCATGATTTTGTGCAACAATCAGTACAGAACCATCCGGTCACATGTTGGTAACACCGTCTCCATTCTTGGCACGTTTTCTGGTGTTTCTGCCGGCAACGTAATCACTGTCTATCCTGGTTGCCCACATACGATCGCAGTCTGCGATAGTCGCTTCAGCAACTCTTCCAACTATGGTGGGCAGAATCTGATTCCTGGTCGAAACCCGTTCACTCAATCAATTGGGTACTAGCGATGGAATTCTTTGTTCTCTTGGTAATTACCATCTTGTTGTCTGTGGCCTCGTACATGCTGATGCCAAAGACGAAGATGCCTGATCAAAAACCAGCCACAGAAGACCAGTTTGACTATCCTACTGCTGAAGAAGGCAGAGCAATTCCTGTGGTTTTTGGCACAGTCAAGTACAAGGGAACTAACTCGCTGTGGACGGGGGACTACAAGAACCAAAAAGTCGAGTTCTAGCCTTTCCCAAGCATGCCCACCGGCTTGGCTACTGCGCTCGTGGGCAAAGGCTGTTGTTTCAGCGTCTCGGCTGGGATTACCAAGAGTTTGTGGCACACGGCATGGATGTTGTGGTCGCCGCAAAAGCGCAAGACTTTTATGTAGACAACGTGATCAGGGAAGCGATCAAAGACCATGAGCTCTAGCAAGAAATCCAAACAGCAGGCGTACACTTATTATCTGGGAATCCTAATGGGAGTATCCCTGCCTGTCGACGCTCTGCTGAGCATTTGGGCCGATGACAATGAGCTGTGGTCTGGTGAAGTGACGGACAACGAGACGATCTACATCAACAAGCCTAACGTGTTTGGCGGAATCTCGTCTCAAGGCGGAGTGCAGGGCTATGTTGATGTCCAATTTGGTGGAAGTGCACAGGTGAAGAATGTCTACCTGGCATCTAAAGTGGCCACGTTGACTTCGTCCTATCGGGGACTGTTTACCTTGATGCTGAAGCAAGTGTACCTCGGCACTTCACCTAATCTCAAGGTGTGGGAGCTCATATGCCGTCGGACCCAGAAACAGGTCGATGGGGTAACTCCCATATGGTACCAGGCCAAGGCTGACATCAACGGTGACATGAACCCTGTTCATATCTTGTACGAGATCATAACTAGCCCCATCTTTGGCCTTGGCATCCCCAGCGAGTTGCTCGATACCGATTCTTTCGAGGATGCCGCAGATCAGCTGTATACAGAAGAGTTTGGCCTTTCCTTGACGCTAGACCATCAGAGTGACGCGGCCACCATTATCAAGGATGTGTGTGCCATAATCAATGGCTTCCTGAACAAAGACTTCGCTACCGGCAAACTCGGACTCAAGTTAGTGCGAGATGACTATGTGGCCGAGACTGTGCCTGCCATCGACGAAGCGGTTATCATAGACCTCGCTACCTTCACAAGAGGAACTTTGATCAACCGCGTCAATCAGATCAGTGTCAACTACACTCATCCCGATACTTTTGAGACCGCTACCTTCACCATACAAGACACAGCTTCTTTTGCTGCGCAAGGGGTGTTGGTTGCTGAGTCCTACAGCTACATGGCCATCAGAAGCCACACTCTTGCCAACCAGGTTGCTACCAGAGAACTTCGCCTCGCTGCAACGGACCCATTCACGATCAAGTTCACTGGCAACGCCACTCTTCGCCAATATACCAGAGGCGATGTGCTCAAGGTGTCCTGGGCGGCTCTGGGCATCTCGAGCGCTATCGTGCGCATTATCGAGATTGACTACGGCACGTTTACCGATCAGAAAGTCACTATCACTGCTGTTGAGGACTTCTTCTCCATAGGCGATACGGTCTTCTCCGACATTCCCTCGTCTGCCTGGGTCAGCCCGCTTCAAGACCCAATTGACGCCACGTATGTGTTGGTTCTTGAAGCACCATATTGGTACATTGCCAAAGACATCTTGGGCGAGTCTATCGCTGCAGAACAAACAGTTGCAACGGGACTTTCTTTTGTGGCTGCTGTTCGTCCTTCGGATAGCTCCAAAGAAGCCGCTGTCCTCCTCTCTGTTGAAGGGGGCACGTACCTGAATGTACTGTCTACACTCAAATTTTGCCCATCTGCTACGATCGTCAGCGGGCTAGCGGCCACTGCAGCAGACGCTGTTGTTTCTTTGGCAAACATGGTGGACATCAATGAAGTTCAGCCGGAGGCACTTTGCCTGCTTGGTGACGAATGGCTGTACATCACAGAGGTAGATCTTGCCAATTCTACCGTTACTGTTGTTCGCGGCATGATTGACACCATTCCTGTAGCCCACAGCGCTGGCGACCGCATTTACTTTGTTGGTGATGGAAGTGCCATTGTTGGTGATGAGCTAGCCTCTGGCACATCCTACAATGTCAAGATACTTTCGTCTACCTCCAAGGGCATGCTGGATATCGACGATGCCACTGCCCATGCAGGCACTATGGCTGGTCGTGCTATCCGCCCATATCCTGCGGGCAAGTTCGCACGCAGCGGGTACACCTTCACCTGGGCACATCGCAACCGGACGCTACAAGTAGGTGTCGTTGTGAGGCAAACTGATGCATCTCTCACGCCTGAGACAGGAACCACCTATACTCTTGCTCGCAAAAGCGGTGCTACTGTGCTCCATACCATCACTGGCATCACCGACGACACTTGGCTTGACATCTACTATCAGGTTGCTGTTACTGGTGCAGATGTCACTTCCATGAACGGCACCTACAGCTACAATGCCATGCTCAACAGCAAGCCACAGTTTGACAATGGCACAGACCACATTTGGTGGAGTGGCTCTGCCTGGTACATGACCCATCTGGCCGATGTGGAGAATACTTCTCCCGCCGAGGGCTACACGTGTGCAACTCTCCTGGGCACCTGGACCCCCATCGGAACTGCGGGGGGAACAGTGGTTTCCGCCGAAAGCCTGCCTGCTGACTTCTCTGCTGAGTTGACCACCGTGCGCGATGGGCACAGTTCTTGGCAAACCCCTACTATTTAGGCTAGCCCCGCTTGTATCCCCTGCCCGCTCGCCTATAGTAGCCCCTAGCCCCCTATATAAGGCTAACGGGTAAAGGTGCCAAGCAATGATAGAACGTGTAATTGAGGCCAGCGATAAGATGCTGTCAGGCCCTGGTGGAAAGACAGCGGACATTAAGGATACTCTGGCCGACTGGCTCGCGCAAGACTTGATCGTAGTCAGCGGGGACAGTTGGGTCATTTCGGAAGCCGGCAAGCACAAGCTCTGTCGGCTTTTTGCTGTCAAGGACTTCATCGATGCCATGGTGAAATGGGACGCCGAGCAGCCAGACAAGGAAATCTTGGCAGGGCTAGTCGTGCTGGTGCCCAACCCCAAACGGCCTGGCACGGCAGCCTGGGAAGTCTTCAACTGCTACCAGCCTCGGCTATCGAAAGAAGAGCTCATTGAGGAACTGGAAGCTCAGCTCAATCTGCCCAGGGCGACTGCCTTGAAGCACATCAAGTGGGACGAGACCCACGGTTTCATAAGGTTCGAAGAATGAAGACCACACCATACGCGCACCAACTGAAGGAATTCACAGAGCACGGCCACGACTATTTACGTGGGCAGTTCTGGGAGCCAGGGACTGGCAAGACCAAGACTATCATCGATTCAGCCTGCCAGCTGTTTCTCGAGGGCAAAATCAACGGCATCCTGGTGCTAGCTCCCAATGGTGTTCACCGCAACTGGGTAAGCGATGAGTTTCCGGCGCATCTTTGGCCCAATATCGAACAGTGTTTTCGGACTATGATCTGGTACAGCAATACTGCTCGCACTGTTGGCGCCAAGTACGAACTTGAGTGGGTGCTGGCCAACAGCGGGCTCTCCGTGCTGGTCATGTCCTACAACGCGATCATGACCGAGTTGGGCAGGGCCGCAGCCAAGCAGTTCCTTACCAAGCGCAAGTGCATGTACGTGCTGGACGAGAGCACTCGCATCAAGACCCCAGGAGCCAAGACAACCAAGCGGGTGCTGGCCTCAGCCAGATACGCTGACTATCGGCGTATCTTGACCGGGACACCAGTGGCCAACTCGCCAATGGACCTCTACACCCAGATCGAGTTTCTTGATCCGGCGATCTGGCAGCGGTGCCAATGTCGCACCTTCGCCGCGTTCAAGACCTACTTCGGTGTGTGGGAGAACAGGGTCACCCCAGGTGGGCAACGCTACGAGCGCTGCGTTGAGTACCGCAATCTGGACCAACTGACAAGAATTGTTGAATCTGTTGGTTCGCGGATTCTCAAGGAAGACGCGCTTGATCTTCCACCCAAAGTGTACCAGCGCAGATACTTCACCATGCTGCCTGAGCAGAGCAAGCAGTACAAGACCTTGCGTGAGGAGTATCAACTCGAACTGGAGAATGGCGAGTTCCTCACTGCGGCATTGGCCATTGTCCGGCTCCTTCGGCTGCAGGAAATCTGTTGCGGGTGCCTTTTGCCCAATGGGGAGAACCCGCGAATCGCGTTGCTGAAAGAAGTCCTCGAAGAGGAAGACTGCAAGGCGATCATCTGGTGTCGCTTTCATGCGGACATCGACGCGGTGCTCGCAGCCTTGGGCGATTCGGCGTCGTTCATCGATGGCCGTGTGGTCAACGCGGCAAGAGGTGAGGCACTGGACGACTTCCAGAAGCGCAACAAAACCAAGTATCTGGTCGCTAACCCAGCAGCTATTGGGGAAGGCGTCACACTCACTGAGGCTACGCTTGAGGTTTACTACAGCAACAGCTTCAATCTGACCCAGCGCATCCAGTCCGAAGACCGACCTCACCGGATTGGGCAACAGAAAACAGTCCGGGTAGTGGACCTCATTGCGGAAAATACGGTCGACGAAAAGATTGTTGACGCTCTCCGTAAGAAGAAAGAGATCGCAGATGAGGTCATGGGAGATGGTCTTCGTAGCTGGCTATAGGGCTATATTTTAGCGAGGCGCTTGCAAGCGTAGCCCTAGCGGCTATAATAAGGACAAGCGAGCAATCCGGCCCGCTAGCCCGTAACCGTAGAAAGGTGCCCAATGAACGCCGAATTCAAAGTGTTTCTCGAGCCAAACGCGAGAATGCCGAAGCGAGCGCATGAGAACGACGCTGGCTTTGACCTTTTCTCCAACGAAGGCGGCATCATCCAGCCCCTCGACCGCAGGAGCG
>Ga0209416_1001880_pt1 | contig 12936 bp, 25 predicted proteins | sample RifGroF1_FD_184001 | JGI IMG/M metagenome (GOLD analysis project Ga0209416, IMG submission 184001) | Groundwater microbial communities from Rifle, Colorado, USA - Groundwater F1 (SPAdes) (version 2) | ecosystem: Environmental > Aquatic > Deep subsurface > Groundwater | place: Rifle, Colorado...
CGGCTGGCTCCTGGCGGGCAGGCTGCTATCCTACCACAGACGTCGCACGGCTCATCGATTCCGCCAGCACCGCCGCAGTCGGGGCACCGGTCCGCCTCGTTGAGGCAGTGATGAAATCGTCCGCAGCCATTACACATTGCCTTACCACAGAATGGGCAGGTTCCATCGATGGGGCGCACATCGCAGGAGACACAACGAAGCACGTCAGTTATCAGGTTCATCCCTTCTCCTCCTTGCCCTGGTGGGCGCGGTAGTCAGCGAGGGCAGCGCGAGCGACTTCTTCCTTGCGTGAGACCGATACGGCGTTCGATAGCGTCATGTCCAGCGCCGCCGCAAGCCGCTCGTTCTCCTGCTCCAGCGCCTCGATGGTGGCCTTGTAACTACGGTGAGCGTCATCTAGCGCCTGCTTGTAACCGTCTCGGTCGTGCTCCAGCGCCTCGATGCGGGCCCCTGCCTCGTCTGCAAGCCGCTTGTTGTACAGCGCCACGGCATTCATGTCCGTACCATCGTGAGCTCGGACAGCAAGTACCTCACGAGCTTTATCCAACGCTAGCTTTAGCTCCTCGCTGCGGTCGCGCGCCTGCTTTAGGTCGGCCTGCATTGCAACCATCTCGTTAGGTAGGGCGTTGTACCGCTGCCATACTTCGGTATCGTGATGTGACTTTCCCATTGCATGCGCTACGTCGTAGAGGGAAGGGGTGCGAAGTCTTAACCCACCACCAATCTCGATAATCCAACCTTCTTCGTCGTGTTGTCCCTGAGCACCGCGCTTAACCCATGTCTCGCTCACCCTTCACCCCTCATGGCCTGGTTGTAGTCGGCCAGCATACGGCAGGTCGCACAGAACATCCCGTGCTGTGCTGGTAGCTTCTTATCCCCGTTCCACCTCACTGGCTCATGACCAGCTACTCGAAGAGCGTGCTGTAATCCTTCAGCTAACTCCCTCCACCTAGCAGCCTCAGCCTCGAGTGTATTGAGGATGACAACGGCACGTGCGGCTGCTGCCTCTGAGTCGCAGATAAATGCATCGCCTGCTCGGTTATCGCTCACCACCCATCCACCGAGGGCCAGTTTTTCGTACCGCCACCGCTTCGCCTTCACACTTCACCCCTCCTTGACAGATTCAACTCCTGCGAGTATAACCATGTTAGCTCTAGTGTCAAGAGGGAGAAACACCTTTGGCCCAGTTAATTCGTGAGTGCCCTCACTGCCAGGGCACAGGCCAGCTGCCGGACTCGAAGAAGGTGGGCGCGCACATGCGCAACGCACGCAGGCAGCGCGGACTCACGCTGCTTCAACTGGCCGTGCGCATGGGCTACACCCAGCCGTACCTCTCCGACCTGGAGCTGGGTAAGCGTATGTGGAGCCTGAAGCTGATGAAGCGGTACGAGGAAGCACTGATAAAGGAAATTGCGCCCGCCTGAGGAGGGCGTATAATCAGAGACAGGAACTGGCCACCTTCCACTGGTCGTCCTCGCTGGGTGTGTGGAAGCGCTCAGTCTTGGATGACTGATGGATAGGTGGTTTTCCTTTTGAACCGAAGAACACGACAAGAGATGGCTCGTAACATCAGCCAACTTAGTGATGATCAGCGATCTAGGTTAGCCAAGGCAATGAGGGATACGCTCCCGTTACATGTGCAGGATCAAGTACAGGCTGCTGGCAGTGATTTAGAACAGCGTATTCTCACTTGGTCAAACAATAACCCTGATTACGAGAAAGCCTATCATGAGGCAGGCCCACGGTTGCAGAAGAAAATTGATTGGGTGCTGGCCGGGCTTCTGAGTGGCAGCATCCCGCATTGCAAGCATCTTACCAAAGATGCAGGGCCTCGACCTGTAGCCATAGCACTTTGGGAGGACTTCCTTCATTGTGGCTGCACGATGCCAAAGCCGCTTTCCAAACACGAAGACTCTACCTGTGATCTCTGTGGCTCTTATGATGCCGATGGAGTTTATCCATCCGCTGTTGTGATTGGCCCACTGTTTATTGCCTATGGACAATGTGCGTCATGCCGCGAGGAAGAGAGAGCAAAATGATTACAACTCCATTGACATCGGTGTCTGCAATCATTGAAGGCTTATGTGCATCAGCCAAACTCGACGTTAATCAGGCTAAGAAGGCTATCTATTGGCGAATAGCTAGCATCAACATCAAGCAGATGCAAACTTTCCCAGGACTGGCTATTGTTGGTCCTTCAGGTTCAGGAAAGTCCACTATCATCGATGCCCTTAAGGCGATGGATGAATCTTCCGCCGTCTCCTTCTCTTGTATCCGGTTAAGTACGCCCGAGACACGCGACAAGTTGGGAGATGCGTATGAGAAGACGGCATTCTGTGAGGAATTTGACCAACTCAACGATCCATCATCGGCTTATACGTTCTTTCATAGCCGAACTGAACGGGCTCTTAGCACCATTGCACTCAAGCAGCAGAAGTTTACCAATGGACCATTCGAGCGTACAGAAGTCAATGTTTTTGGCGCTACTGTAGTTCACTCACGCAATGAGTTAATTGATCCAGCTATTGTTTCGCGATTTCTCACGATTACAACGACACATCGATCTCCCCCTTATCCGCCTTTCCTTGCTAATTGCAATGAGATCGCGGCGCTTGCTACCTCTATCTCTGTCAGCACCGAGCTGTCGGTTAACGGACGTATCGAGTCAACATGGTGGCCAGTGCTACATGTTGCCAAGAGTTTAGGTGACAACGAATGGATTGCATGGGCCGAGGCGCAGATCGCATTTCACCAAGAGGGACTGCTCGAAGCTGCTGCTTACGACCGGAAGGCAGTTATCTTGGGGCGAGTAATTGAACTGCTAGCTGACCAAGAACCCTGGGATAGGACGCTTGGCTGGCACCGTCTCAATGTAAGCACAGACGTGAGTGAATATCTACGGCGTAATGGCTACCCAGACATTAATGCTTGGCAAGTAGCGTCTGACATCAGGACTCTGGGACTCAAGATGGCGAGGTCTGGTGGGCGCAATTGGATTTACCCTACACCAGTCCTCTTGCTCCTGGCCTGTGAGAAGACAAGTTATCAGGATGAATGGGTCGAAGACCTCAAGACACGACTTGAAAGCTAACCATGCAAAGTCCTCTTCTTTTCTCCCTATAGGGATATAAGATGCTCGGTTGCTTGGTTATCTCGTGTACGAAGGACTAAAGACTGTACTTGGATAGCAAGACGCCGCCCTTGTGAGGCGGCGCTGCTGTCGAGGGCGAAGCCAGGCCTAGCTTAACACACTCTCTCTTCATCCCAACCACAGGCCAGGCACACAGTCTTGACTGTCACCACGTTCTCGTCGCCTTCCATGTAGACCCGATGAACCCGGTCGTCCTTGCACTTCACACACCAACGGACGTGTAGATCTGTGGCTTGAGCCATCTGCGTTCTCTCCTTCTCTGCTGCCGATTACGCAGCTTCTTGCCGTGTGCGTGTGCGCCGGCCTTGACCTCGTGACTCGGCCCAAACCGGGTCTTCGAAGGCTTATGTCCCTCTCTCGTGTTCGTCCAGTGCGGGAGGCCCTCGATACGTGCCATCACTCACGACTTCTTCTCACGAAGGGCCATCGTCTTATGCGAGTCACAGCAGAACCTCTGCCATGGGGTCTGCTGCATGAATGGACTGCCGCAGTAGGCGCACTTGACTTCGACTGTGTTGCGTCGCCACCGCTTTTGGTTCATGGTCTTTACCATCTCAACCTCGCTTGGGCTTGGTGCTTGCGCTCCAACCCATCTGTTACTACTTGTCGTAGACGTGGGCCAAGTTCTTCTAACTCAACCTCAGTCCAGTCCGGCATATTCAAGTCTCGTGCCAACTTGCGCTTGAGCCTGGCTTTTAACTCTGCCTTGCGCTCGGCCAGTGTGTGCTGAAGCGAAGCGCCTAGTAGTGAGTTGCATTGGCGGCATGACTTGACAATGAGCGTACGTCCCCAACCAATCAGGCCGAGGTAAGACTCCATGTCACCGGCCATGACTGCTGCTTCCAGAATGGACTGGGGAACCACATGATCGATGCTGTCGGCAGGTAGCCCGCAGTAGTAGCAGAACATACCCGCATGTTACCGCATATTCCCGCATATGGCTAGGGCAACCCACTTTCACAGTTAAAACCTGCTGTTGCTCCTTGTAGTCAACACACGGGATACGGCTGCCCCACATTTACGACACTGAACAGACGCTATGAGTTCATCATCTTCCTCGACTTCCCACTTGTTTGAGTAAGGGAGGAAGGCACCACACTCACAGTGGCGAGGCAGGTCCACATCTGTCAGGTCAACGGGCTCAGGCGGTGTGGTCCAACTAGCGGGTTCCAAGGTCTATCACCTTTCCCTCCCTGGTTACATAGACGACGTGATGGCCCCATGCCTTAGCCAAGCCGCTCAGATATAAGGCGGCTGATCGAAGGCTCTGGTCTAGCCGGCTCTAGTGGCTCCATGATTCTCCTTGTCTGCTGCTCGCTTCGCACTGGCATAGGTCTTGAAACGACGGAGTTTACCCGCTTTATCCCTGGCATAGCAGTCTGCCGTAGGATGCCAGCGGCGTAGAAAATATGGCTTGACTTCACCACCGTTACACGCTGGCATCCAGAGAGTCCAGTCGAGTTCGCGAATCATTCCCATGGTATCCCCCAATAACAATCCAAGATTGACCATCAGTAAAAGCCATTAGAGTATTCTTAGTCCCACGGTATTCCCCAGTACAGGGCAAAGGCCGTGACTACGACGACGAAAATGCAGATGAGTAGAGGATCAGACACGTGTTACCTCATTTAGCTTGCAGGTGACGAGTTCGTTGAAGTGTACGGATTGCCACTTATTCTCCTCCGCCGCCCACGCTGCACTCGCCGCCCACACCGCACTCGTCGCCTCCGTCGCACTCGCCGCCCACGCCGCCCACGCCGCCCTCGTCACCCTCGTCACCCACACCGCACTCGTCGCGCTCCTCGCCATCCCTAACTCTTCTGTGCTGATAAGTTCATTGAGGTAGTCTTGTGCTGCTTGCACGGCGGCAAATGATCGGGGGCTTGGTTCGCGTTCTGCTTCGCGCTCTTTCATAAGCGCTCGTGTTACGCAATCGATAACAAACTGGCGCAACTCACGCCTGACGTTGACGTAGGCGAGGAGCTTGCGCGTGTGGCTGACCTGTTTGGTGGTGTCACTTTCAACAGGCCGGCTCACTTCTACCAAGCACAGCACAGGACCGGGCGCATATTCCAACCCATCGAATGGCGTGGGTGAAGAGTGATACCCGCGCCGACATAACTCAATTGATCCGCGAATAGTGCGTTTGTCACCTATCTTCCATGGCTTCCCGCTGCCATACTCAGAAGTCATATCCTCTTTGAGCCAGTGGTATGCAATCATCTCATCTTCCTTTCAATATCAACCAAGCGAACACGCACCAGGCGATAGCTACGAGTGCGAGCTCCATTTACGCGCAGCTCAGTTGACGCAACCGAAGCATGGCGTTCTCGACTATGAGCATGGCGTGACGCTCATTGTTCGAGCGCGCATCCAGCCCTTGCTCACAGCGGTCAATGAGTGCGCCAAGCATGCGGTCATCGAGCAAGGTGAACGGGTAATCTGCCAGCTCCTCGCATCTGGCGCAGCCATCTGCTAAGCCAGTGTCGTGTATGTCCTCGTGGTAAACGTGCGATGTCATCTGATTCCTATCCTTCCAGCACTTCGATGCTTGTGCCCTTAGCGAATATCGTCTTACCGTCCCACGGGCAGTTAGGGTGACAGTGCTCGCGGTGGAACGCCTCGGTATCGAAGCTCACGACGTACGCGGTCCACGCCTCGTCGTGCGCGGCCAACGCCTCGTCGAACGCGGTCCTCGCCTTGTCGTACGCGGCCCTCGCCTTGTCGAGCGCGGCCCACGCCTTGTCGAGCGCGGCCCTCGCCTTGTCGAGCGCGGCCCACGCCTTGTCGAGCGCGGCCCTCGCCTTGTCGAGCGCGGCCCACGCCTTGTCGAGCGCGGCCAACGCCTCGTCGTGCGCGGCCCTCGCCTTGGTCTGTGGCAGTAGGGCCGTCACGTCTTGGATGAGGGCCAGCCTTAGCGCCTGTTCCGCTACAGGCTTCTCTCGCTTAATCTGCTCTACTCTCTCGCCGAGCTCGCGGCCAACCGTAAACAGACTGCCTGCGTGATGGCCGTGCATTAGGATTGCCATTGTGTTTACTCCTTGCTAATCACGTGAGCTTTAGGGCGCTCCGGCTGCCCGTATCCCTGCGAGGCAGGCAGCCGGCGTGAACTAGAGCCTCAGGAAATAATTCGCGTAGTCAAGTAGCGTGGAGCCAGCGCCATCCTCGAAGTACTCAGTCCAGGGCGTTCCCCAGTCCTGATACTCAAGCCGTGCGCTACCTGCGCCGCCATGCTGGTTCAGGTCGCCGATGATGCGGGCTGCTGGCCCGCCAGTGCAGAGGAGGATCATGTACTCGGCAGGCTCCAGCTCTTCGCCCTGGGACTGCCAGCTTGAGCGTACTTCTACGCTTAGCGGGTCCTCATTGATGGCCTGCTTGGCTGCGTCCTCATCGTGGTAGTCGTCAAACTCATCCTGTTCGCTTTCATGCCATGAGGCAGGCATCCCACATACATCGCAAGGTGTCTCGCCTGCCTCGATTGCTTCCTTCAGTTCCTCGTAACACCCGGCATCCTGTTCTGGACACTTGAGTTTGGGCTGCCCAAACGGGCAGTCTGTCTCGTTCAGTAGCTCACAAGTGTCAACGTCGTCGCCGTCGCACTCCTGCGCATGTTCCAGCCTGGCTAGCATCTCCTTGATGCTTTCAAGCTGCGCCTGTGCCTGCTCTCTCGCGTAGTCAATAACCATGGTGCCTACTCCCTTCAAGCTTGACTGCCAACCTTTAGCAGCTCATGGGGATGCTAAGCGGGCTCTAGCCCGTCGCTAATCATTCCTTCGATCACGTCGTCCGCGTATCGGTGCTCGATTACCACCGTAGGCCAGTAGGGTTGGAAGCCGTTGTCCTGGCCGATGAACTCCTCGACCCAGTCAACCGCAGCCTGCGAGACTGGCTCGATTAGTACGATGCTTCCCTGATCATTGACGCTGAAATCAGCCATTGCCTTAACTCCTTGCCTGCTTAATCTTGAGCTAGTGCGCTCATGCCAGCCCTAGAGTAGAGCTAGCCAGAATGCGCTAGGCGCGGTATCCGCGTTCGCCGGCGAATCGATGGGCATCGGCTAGGGCTTCAGTCTTAGTTCGGTAGGACGGGCCAATCTTCGCTACGTCCTCCCTGTTCATGCAGTCAACGAAGAACCAATGAGCATTGCCCCATTTGGCGACACCTAAGCCCTTGAAGCGCGTTTCCGTGAAGCTGTCATAGTCACCAGTTGCAAAAGCCATTCCCTACTCCTTTGCCTTAATCAACCGTCCAGTAGTTGAGCGTGCCTAGGCCAGAACGCGCGTGATTGCTTTATAGCAGCGAATCGAAGGGTATCCGGCTTCAGCGCCGCCATTGGCTTTACTGAATGCGTCTGAAGCCCAGATGAGACGTTCGTGCCGCGTGGGAACGTGGTCGAGTCCAGCCAGCGCAGTGCGCGCCAGATGGTAAAGGTTGGCTAGCTCTGCCTGATCCGCGTTGCTGAAGTAGGTTCCGTTGATCTCCACTGTGCTTACTCCCTTGCTGCTAACTAACCGTCCAGTACTCGTACTATAACCCTTATAGCTATACTGTCAAGTCCCGATGTAAGGATAATTCTGTGCAAATCTGCGCACTTGTGTGCACAGTACGTGATCGTTTAGCCTTAAACCATGGTTGCATTGCTGCCCGAGACGCATGAATCGACCTCACCTGTTCCACAACAGTTAGCACGTTATTGGACCAAACGGCGCATACAGTGTTTAGAGCTTCTGCTCGCCGGGCACTATGACGCCGAGGTCGCTCGGCAGTGCTCGCGTTCGAGGGACTGGGTCCAGCTGCAGAAGGCGAATCCTATTTTCAAGGCGCGCGTAGATTCAATTAAGGCCCAACAGTTAGACGACATCACGCGCTACGGATTCGGTAACAAGGGGAATCGACTCGCCTCTATGGACTACGCTACGCGTGAATTGGACTCACGCATCCACGAAGGCGTGACCCAGGTCGAGAGACGTTACGACAAGGATGGCAACCTGCTAGCCGAGATTGAACGCATCGACAAAGACCTTCTAGCAGAAGCGCGCCAATATCATCACGCGCTCGCTGAAGAGCTCGGGCAGCTGCCGCGCGCAGGCGACACCGCACCCGGAAACGTCGTACTAATCCGCGAGATCAACGTACACATAGAGCGATAGTTAACACGTTAACTACTACATAGGGTCCTTGTGTGTAGTACTACACGACGTCGTTTTCAGAATGTGGCGATATTGTCGTCTATGCCTATCACGTTAAGCTATAGATTCTATCTATACACTGTAGCGCGCGCCCAGCGGCGCAGTCCCACCATGCTAACTATAAACGTTAGCCACCCTCTCTCTTAGGTATATAGTATATATATATATAACTCGTACTTCTGGTACTTTCCCACTCAAAATCCTGGAGGTTAGTTGACATAATGGTATTCACTTGTGAAGTCTGCGGCTCCGAGTTACGTCCTTGCCCGTCGTGCGGGGTGCTAATCTGCGCCTGTTTGGCCGAGCGCTCAGCTTACCTGGAGGGGCAGCTCCCTGCGCCAGATTCGCGGCTCAAGTGGCGTAAACACTGGTACGGCGCGAAGTGAAGTGGACACGGGTTGAGTGGACGGTCTTCGCTCTGAGTGTTATATTCGCGCTAGTGATTATGTGGGCGCGCTGAGGAGAGGGCGATGTGTACTTACGCATACGACACTGAGGGCCAAATTACTGAATGGCGGCACAAATTCGCCTACGAGCCTCAAGACCGCGAATCTGTGCGTTGTCTCTGTGGCACACTAACCCTGCAAAATACTGGCACCCTTCGCGTATGGCTAAACGACGAAGAGGATGTCATCTGGCAGTCAATCTGGACACCGAGCGACGACGACTCCCCGGTCGTGTGGGTTGTGCCGCATGGGTTGATGAAGCGTATCCCTGAGCTGCGCCCTCCAGTTACGCCAGATACGATAGTGGCTTCCGTTCTAGACCTGCGCAAAGTCCATAACTGGCAGGACTTCATAAGGCGACGGACCAGGCATGAGTAGCACCTGGGTTCTCGGCTTCCTCGTGGGTTTTGTGTGCGGAATCTGCGCGGTCGTGGTAATGTACGCCTTGTAGAGGTGTCTCAATGATTTTCCAGCGTATCTGGCACAGATTGTTCGGCTGTCCACCTTCGTGGCCAATCTATCTGCCAGTTGGCAGGTCAGTCCAGGTCGTCTGCCGTCAATGTGGGCACCTACGCTACACCGCGCATGTTGCCACAGGAAATAGCAACCATTGAACCTCTCTTTTTGGTGGGAGCGCGTTGCCTACACAAACGCCGCTTTGGAGCGCAACCCGGCAGACAGGCTCGCATATAAAGAACTCGCCTATCTTATCAAGCAGAAGGACATCATCATAGCTGAATATGGCAACGACATCCTGTGGCTCTTTGGCGCAGTTATGCAGGAGAGTATGCCTCAATGAATGAACTAATTAGCACAGTCTTTGGCGTTCCTGTATCTATAGACCATGAAGAAATATGGACTAGCAACCACATCTGCATTATTGCAGATAGCAAAGCTGCATGGTGTGTTGTTTGTCACGAAAGCCGTTCTACAGTTGAAGAATTATCAACTGTAGTATGCACAAGCGCCATCCTGAGTACAGAGAGTATGCCTCAATGATTACATCCTCTACATTAGTCGAAGGTATGGAGATGTGGAGTGCAGCTTCATATCCCCTAGAGATTACCCATGCGACTTACGAATGTTGTGACTGCTGCCCTGAGCACATGTGGTGGAGACCTGATGGCTGGGCGCATGTTTGCATGATTTGTTGGGCGGGAGATGAGCGCTATATCAGCCAAGTAGACGCAGAGTTGCTAGAAGACATCTGGCAGGATGAGGCATGGTTTAAGGAGCGCCACCAATGAATGAACTCTGCATAGTCTGTGGCGCGTACTTTCCCTGTGAGCACGTCGAAGAGATAAAGGACGAACCCCGGTTTGCTAAATTATTGGAAGGCATTTGGAAGGACGAACCCCTGCCATTTAACGAGACGTGGAGCGACCCCTTAACAGATGGGGATCACGCAGGCCTCATAATAGAATCAATTGACTACACAAACAGCGCCTAAAGAAGTCAGACTCTCCCTCAAGTTTAGGGGTGGTAATGCTGAGTTCACTGAGGCACTAGATGATGAAGTGCTATTAGAAGGCGGATCAGGAACCGGCAAGACGTTTACTATCCTTACGACAGCTCACTTAATCAATCTCCAGTACCCAGGCACAAAGGGACTCATAGTGCGCAAGTACCAGGTCAACCTTACATCAACTTGTCTCGACACGTTCAACCGCGAAGTCCTGCACCCTGCCGATGGTGTGAAGTTCTTTGGTGGCTCCAAGTCAGAGCCTGCTAGTTACCGCTATCCCAATGGTTCATCCATCATTGTTGGAGGCATGGACGACCCCGACAAGATACTCTCCTCTCAGTACAGTTGGGCCTACTTCAACGAAGCTACTGAGGGCACACTAGACGACTGGGAGAAGCTCACAACGCGTCTACGCTATGGGCCAATCAAGAAGAAGCAACTCTGGGGCGACTGTAACCCCGTGTTCGACCGCCACTGGCTAAACTTGCGTTGTGTTGAAGGGCTAACTCGCCGGATATGCACATTCCTGGAGGACAACCCCTTCTTCTTTAATGATGACGGTACTCCCACTGAAGAAGGCGTAGACTATCTCAGAAAGCTAGAACGTCTTAAAGGCACCAACTACCAGCGCTTCCGTAAGGGCGAATGGGTAGGAATGGAGAATGCCATCTACACACTCGAACGCGACAAGCACATCGTCCCCTGTAACGTGCTCCCTCACGAGTGGGGCCTGGGCGCTATTGGCGTAGACTATGGCGACGTTCACCCTAACGCGGTCGTGGCTATACAGATTGGCCCCACGGGTCGCTGGTGGGTACGCGAATGCCGCACAACTCGTGACAACACTGAGTTGGATTCAATCATTCGTGGCATGAAGCAGCGTTTCAAGATTACGCGCATCCGTACCGACCCCAACCAGTCGCGTCTCGCACACGATCACGGTGGCAAAGTAGCCAAGCGTGGCCCTGGCACGCGTAAACAGCGCATCGATCAGGTAGACACTCTGTTCAACTCAACCCCTTCCACGCTTGTCCTGGCCAAAGACGCTGAAGGCATAGAGGACCTGTGGACAGAGCTTAATCTCTACCACTGGGAGAAGCGCGAGTCTGCCACGATTGAGGAGCTTCAGCCCGTGCGTATCGCCGAAGACCGTGTAGCCGCCATGGAGTACGCTGTTGAGGAGCTAATGGAAGTCACGCGCCAGCGCACAATGCCCACACGGGCGAAGCTAGCAAACTCCCAACGCTCTTTTGTGCAAGGGCTGTACACTAGCATCTGAGGTGAAGACTATGCCATGGTTGAACACGACTACGACTGCCTCGTCAACCACTTATGTAACAGACTTCCTGCTTGTCCAGCCAAAGAAACAGCTCAGCTTTATGCAGCGCGCCATTCAGTGGGTGAGTAAATGGTTAAGCCCACACAAGTAGACACCTGGCTCCGTGAAGTCCAGTCCCTCTGGTCAACAGCGGTCAGTGAGCGTCGCAAGCTAGACAACCTCGTCCATCGTAAGTCCAAGCCCTTTATCAATCTCAAGCTAGGCGCAGAGGTAGACGACTTCCGCACTGCCGACCTTGAGGACAGCGAACACGACGTTATCGACATCCTCACGATGTCGCCCACGCGCTTCGGTGGCGCACCTCTAGACGTAGACACTGACGTACTCCAGGACGTGAAGGACGCTGTGCTCTGGGCAGCACGCACCTGGGACATCGAGAACCAGGGCCGCTGGCTCGACCGTGCCTATGCTGCCGGCGCTGCTCGCTACGGTCTTAAGTGGCTACGCATGCTCTGCCACGACCAATCAGAGCCGGACACCGATGACCTAGACAAGCGTAAGAAGGAGTACCAACAGCGCCCACATCCCTGGTACTTCGAGTCCATGGCTGACCTCGCCTGTGGCACAATCACACGTTCTAACCAGGTTCAGGCCATTCTCTACGACTACGAAGTCCCGTACCTGTCGGCTCGTGAGGACTATGCCACGGACGGGCTCAAGATTGGCAAATCCAAGGACGAGACTTACTACCCTACAGTGCAGAATGATGGCAAATTAGGATGGCTGGCAGAGGACATTGCCGCTGATACTTCGTCTCAATTAGGTCACAAGATACGTGTCACCCTGTGCGAATACCGCGACTTCGACAACCTATGCCCTATCTGCCCGGATCATCACCCTATGTGGAGTGGCATAGAGATCATCCGTAACGCTTCTAACGCTGACCCCAGCACAGGGCTCATTGTCCAGGAATACACGCTCCCATATCGTCATGCAGGCACGATGCGTCTCATTGCTGGCCGCACGAACGACCTGGACAAGGACGACCCCCACTTCTACTACCGTCCTTTGCTCTTCCGCCTCTACGTGGAAGCGACGGTGATGAACTGGTGCCGCGCCACGCTGCACACGCTGGCCAACCGCGACTCCTCTACTGAGCGTGTGTATCTTGACGCCAGCACGATCCCCAGTGAGGCAATCCCACGCATACCCGACGAGTTCTGGCAGTCGCCTGTGATGAAGACGCCGGAAGTAGACTCAGGCGAAATTACAGTCACTCAGGGCAAGCTCTACCAGTGGCCCGTACAAGCCAGCGAACTCCTGATGAAGGTCTACGACGAGGCCAAGGAAGCGTTCGAGAAGGCAAAGCCTTCACGCTGGCTCCTAGGCGAGAACTACACCGAAGC
>Ga0209416_1001885_pt1 | contig 12905 bp, 18 predicted proteins | sample RifGroF1_FD_184001 | JGI IMG/M metagenome (GOLD analysis project Ga0209416, IMG submission 184001) | Groundwater microbial communities from Rifle, Colorado, USA - Groundwater F1 (SPAdes) (version 2) | ecosystem: Environmental > Aquatic > Deep subsurface > Groundwater | place: Rifle, Colorado...
TGGCGGGCTCAATTATCATGTTTTAATTTTGCCTTTTTCCTGGCATTTTGTCAAACCATGCGCCGCGCGCGCGTTGCGTATTAAGCATTAATATTTAATCTATAAAGACAAAAAGAGATTACCAGAATAAGAAAAGAAATAAACAAACAAAGAGGACGCATAGATTAAGCATTGCTAAACCAATGCGGACGCAATGCGAACGCATAGCGGACGCATGAATAATATTATTTCACGTCGGAGAAACGACGGAGCGTAAATATTATATTAGCTGCGCTTATATTGCTATTAGAATTATTAATACCCGTTTTCCTGGTATAGGTCCTTTTTGGGCCTTGCGCTTCTTACATAATAGGTATATAATATATATGTAGGATAGATTAAACAAAAGGCGGTTAACATTATGGAAAAGATTATAAAAAAGATACTCAGCGCCAAAGGCTACCGGCTCAGCCACGACGGGCAGGACTTTATTATACGGCCTTGTGAATACCCGTTATGCCGGCCGAATAATTACCGCGTTACGGCGTTATTCTGCGGCGTCAATCTGGAAGGTATAAATAAATCCGCGGCCGATTGTCAAAAGGTTGTCCGCGGCGTTTTCAAGCCGTCGGAATATATGGTTTTCTTTGGCGCGGCTTTCCTCAAAACTTATCAGGCCGTCCACGTTGAATTAACTTTCAATATAGAGCCCTTGACGCTGGACCAGCGCCGGGACTATCTGCGCGGCCAGATTAAGAGCGCGGACCTTAACGGCTTTTTGACCCTTGACGGGTCCGAAACTATCGAAGAGCTGAGCGCGGCCCTTGCCGCCATTAATGAGGGTAACTAATTAAAGGACTGGTAACTATTATGAAAAAGACATTTAAACCGTTTACCGCGTATTTCGTGGACAAGTCCGGCAAGCGCGGCAGCTTTAAAGCCTTGGCCCGCGGAACTAATTTTGATTACCGCCTAAGCCCGGAAGAGGCCGCGCGGCTGGTCCGGGAACATGGGGAAGGCAAACTTCCCTTTGCGGTAATGTGCAAAGAATACGGCGACGACGGCAGCGGGGACTGGTCCGGCATGACTGAGGACGACATAAACGAAGCCGGGGAAGAGCGCGCCGGGCTCTTTGACGAAGATTACAAAACCTTTGAAACATGGGCGGACGACTTGGGCGCGGCATATTTCACGCCCTGCGCTGAGCCCAAAGACGAAGAGCCGCCCGCGGACCCCGTAGCCCTTGCCGGAGTCCTTGCTGACTATTTAGAGGACTGCCACAAGGACAACCAGCAAAGCGATTATAGCAGCCTTCATAATAACCCGGCTATGACTGAGGCGGAAGCAATGGAACACCACAAAAAAGAGCCGGAAGGCTGCCTATACTGCGACGCAATAGCCGCGGCGCGCGCAATGCAGGCAAAGGCGGCCGCGCTGGACTGTAAGACATGCGAAAAGCGGGACAACCTGCGCGCCTGCGCCAATTGCGGGAACGATAACAAAGCGACAAAATAAACCAATAAAGGACGGTATACTAAAATGATATTCAAGACTAAAAGCACAATGTACACAATGGAAGCCGGCGGCATGGTTGAAATTGACCAAAGCCAGAATAATAATTTACCCGTTGGGACGCTCTTACAATGGGAGGGCTACGGCAACAACAAAGCCGTAATTACCGGGCGCAATGTCAGCACGTTTGACGGCTCAGTTTTTTATGACGCCGTAAACCTGGAAAATAGCAGCGCGGCCCGCTTTGAGGCTTGGAACTTAAAGCCCATAGCAGAAAAAAAAGACGGCCGGATTGCGGTTTATATCCTGCCGGAAGTCATGCAGCCGGCGGAAGTGCTGGCCGTATATGAAAAAGCCAAAGCAATTAAAGAGCTGGAAGCAACCAAAGCGGCAGCCCATACAGCGGCGCGCAATGCAGCTATTGAAATAGGCCGGAAGATAGCGGCCGAAAAGATACCGGCGGACGCTCAGGCGCTTATAGTTGCGGCGCACGATCTGGACCAGTCAGACAGCCAAAGCGATTATTTCGCCCATACAACAACGCAAATTATTATCCTTGCAACCAGCAAGCACAAGCGGGATATATTTTCAGAAATGCGCAAAGCCGCGGCGCTGCTGCCGCAAACCGCGCACTTAGGACCGGGAAAGGACGTTTTCCGGCCGCGCGTTGTTTTCGATATACAAAGCGCGGACAAGCAGGCGCATATACAAGTATCAAACGGCGCGGGCTATGCTTACAATGGCACTACTTCGCACTGGCATAATGAGCTAATCCGCGACGAAAAGGGAAACGACGTAGAATTTACCACAAGGGAAGAGGCGCAAAAATGGATAGATTCCAAAGGCGCGCCGGAGCCCGTAACGGATAGCGGGACGGTTTGCGCTTTCCGTTGGGAAATTTCAATAGAAAGCATAGAACACCGCGAAAAATACAGCATGGGCGCGGGCTATTATCTTAAAGACGGCTGGAAAAATTCGACCGGCTGGAAGGTTTACAAGTATTGCAAGTATGGGGAAACCTGGGGGGATGAAGTTTATTTGAGCTTGGGCCAAGTTTGCAAGCTCTAAGCTATTCGGACTACAAAACCAAAAAAGGAAAGGAAAATAATATCATGGAAAACAACATAAACGCGGAAGCCGTACAGATTACAGTAAAGCGCGCGGATCTGGCGGACGCGCTGAAAGCCTTAAAGTTTAAACAGGGAAAGCACGTTATCCCGATATTAAACAATGCAGCCGCGGAAGTGCAGGCCGGCGCGGTTGTCCTGAAAGCAACGGACCTGGAAAGCGCCGTTTCTTATAATCTGGCGGCCGTAACAAGCGCGGCCGGCGCGCGCTTCTGCCTTAACATTGCGGCGCTGGAAGCTGCCATAAAAGGCGCACCCAAAAAGGGGGAAATACAGTTAAATTATACGCCGGCTATGCAGACAGATATACATACGGCCAGCGCGCGCGCGTCCGTTTCCTGGCCTGAGCTGGCCGGCGGATCCTTTCCCGTCCCGGTGCAGCCTGCCGAGGATTTCCCGGTTATCCCGGAAGTATCAACCGAAAAGCCGGAAGAGCTGCGCGCCTTCCTGGATTACAAGGATATGCCGGCGCTTGTGTCCGCGCTGGCTTTCAGCGCGTCCGCTGAGGATGACCGGCATTTTCTCAATGGCATATACTTTGACGGCAAAGAAGCGGCCACAACGGACGGCCGGCGCCTGGCGGTCCTGCCCTTCCCGTTTACCTTAAAGCCGCGGGCTGAAAAGGAAAAGCAGACTTCAGACGGCTTTATACTTCCTACAAAGTCAATGCAGCGCGCCGCTAAGCATTGCCCGGCCGGGGATCTGGCCGTATACGGGGACCGCGCGTATTTTATTAGCCCTAAAATTACCATTACAACGCGCCAGATACAAGGAAATTTCCCGGCCTTTCATCAGATAATCCCGAAAACCTGGGACCGCATAGCAACGGTGGACGGCGCGGCGCTGCTTCCGGTCCTGCTGTCTATCCCGGACGTGAACAAAGGCCGCGCGGCCGTTACGTTTTTGTTTACGGGCTCAGGCTATGAGCTTTACAACAAAAGCGAAAAGATAGCCGGCTTTCCCTTGATTGAAGGGGACGCGGATTTTAAAGGAAAGGCGCTTAAAATATCCTTTAATCCGCGCTTTGTCTTGGACATTCTGGAAGCCGCGCCCGGCAATCTGCAAATGAGGCTTAACAATGACGCGCAGCCCGCCGGCTTTTTTAACGGCAACGGGACCGAATACCTAATAATGGCGCTGAGGACTGAAAGCGCAGCCGGCGGACTGGCCGCGCGCCTGGAAGAGCTGGCCGCGGCTGCAAAGCCTGCGGAAAGCGCCCTGGAAGCGTCCGCGGTCCCGGAAGCGCCGGAAGTCCCGGCCGAAGCGCCCGCGGCCGTCCTGGACACGCCAGCGCCCGCGGCTGAGCCCGTACAGGAAGCGCCGGCAGCCGTTGCGCCCGCGCCGCGCTGTACTAAATGCAAATGGGTACATGAGGCCGATTCCGTAGCCGGGACTTCCTTTCAAGGTGTAGAGCTATGCCCGGAACACGCGGCCACGCCGGATCTGCTGGCCGCTTTGGCGGCTTTGCTGGAAGTATCCGGCCGCAACCTTCCGCAAGGTGCAGACAAAGACGGCCTGGACAATTGCGACGCGCTGGCGCAGGCCCGGCGCGCCATAAGCAAGGCCGGCGGACACGTCCTGGAAGCGCTGGATACTTCAAAGTATCCGGCCATTTGAAATTAAAAAAGGAAGGTACAAAACTATGAAAGAAATATATTGCGACAAATGCGGTAAGGAATTAAAACCCGGCAGCCAAGCTATTGCAATAACCGCCGGCAGCATTTCGAAGTATGACGAGGGCTTCAGTCCTGACGAGGACCCGTATATAAAGACGCTTTGCGGGGACTGCTGCGACGTATCAAAAGCCATAGAGGACGCGCCTCGGACTGACAAAAAAGAAAAGGAAAATATATCCCCGGCGCTTCAATTTGCCTATAACGTGGCCGGCGCTTCTTACTCTATGGAAAATGAAGAGCTTAGGGAATCCCGCGCAAAGATGATAAAGGCCGCGCGGAAAGTTATTAAATACCATAAGGCGGCCAAATGAATACCATGTATTACAGCACCCGCAACACGCGCCGCCGGGACCGCCTGGCGCGCGTCCTGGGCTATTCTGCGGGCATTGCAGCCGCGGCCGCTTACTACGTTATAATTTGCCTGGCTTTTGCCTAAAGGACTATATGAAAGATAATCAATTCTATCCGACACCCTGGGAAGTAGCCGAGCGCGCCGCGGGCCTATTGCAGGGATCCGCGGGTCTGCTGCTGGAACCGTCCGCCGGGCATGGGGACCTATTAAAGCAATTGCAATACAGGCATAACGGTATTGATCGAAATTTTAAAATAAAATGCGTTGAAATAGATCCGGACAACGTAGCAGTATTGCGCGCCGCCGGCTATGAAACACTACAGGCGGACTTCTTGGCCGTACAGCTTCCGCGGATCTTCGACGCCGTTTTAATGAATCCGCCCTTCAATGCAGGCGCAAAGCATATATTAAAGGCCTGGCAGCTCTTAAAGCAAGGCGGCGAGCTTGTCGCCGTTATTAACCGGTCCGCCCTGGATAACGATTTTTCCGCGGATCGCCAGCTCTTGAATACCCTGATAGAGAAGAATGGGGAAATTATAGACATTGGCCGCGCGTTCGAAGGCAGCTCCGCCGAGCGAAAAGCCGCGGTAGAATGTTCCATTATCTACATGCGCCGGCATGAATACGAGGATGACAACATAGACACAACGGAAGGCCTGAGCAAAGGCCCGGAAATGCGCATAGAGCCGGACCAAGTGCAGGAATACGGGCTTATAAAGGCGGACTTCATAAGCGCCGCTGAAGAGGATTACCAGCGCGGGATCGCGGAAGTATTCAAGGGCATGGAAAGCATAGAAAAGGGCTGGAAGATATTAAATGCGCGCTTTGGCTCAGCCTATGACCAGAATGTAAAGCGCCTGGACGACGTTTTTAATTCTACCATGGAAAATATCGCCAGCAGGTCCGAAGAGGGAAAGGCGCTGGCTACAATAAAGGAAGAATTTGTCGCCGGCGTCCGTACCTTGTCCTGGCTTACCGTCCTGGATAAAACGGAAGTAGAAAAGTTGCTATACAGCAACGATCGGGACGCATTTATAAGCCAGATAATGACGGATAGCCGCGGGATCAGCTTCACAAAGAAAAATATTGTAGGATTTGTACACAATATCTTTATGAAGCGCAACGAGATTTTCACCGGCGCAGTCAAAAAATTGTTTATAGAGCTGCGCCGCTACCATGATAATAATTCCTGCCATACTGAGGGCTGGAAAACTAATAAGTCCTGGAAGGTCCCGGAAAAGATAATCCTGCCTTACGGCGTCCGCTTTGAATATGGGCGATTTAGCACCAATTACCGGCAGGACTATCTTGACGACCTGGACCGTATTGTAAGGGTCCTGGACGCCAAGCCCGCGGACTTTGGCAAGACAATAAAGCAGCACCTACAGGACGCCATTTTCGCGGCCTGCGAGGGAAAGCGCGTCTATTCGGACGAGATCGAAACGCCGTATTTTGTCCTGAAATACTTTAAGAAAGGGACGCTGCATATCACCTTTAAGAAAGAGGCGGAAGAGATCCGCAACCGGATAAACATTATCGGCGCCGACGGCTGCAACGATATCCCGGACATGAACCAATAAGGCGGACTTATGACCACAAAAGAAATAGACTCAGCCGCGCAGATCTTCCAGCACCAAAGCCGGGGGATACCAGTTACAGCCCAGGAAAGAAAATTCCTTCAGGGCCTTCTGGACCGCATGGAAACTCCGGAGCGCGCCGGCTCGATTGCTGCAATAATCAAAATACTGTTACAGGAGAACTAATAAAATGAAAAAGAAAGACAACGGTTATACAATGTATTCGGTGCTTATGCCGAAGGAACTACACGAACTCAGCCAGGCGCTTGCTTTGTCAAAGGACATGAGCTTTAGCGGGCTGGTGCGCAGCGCTTTAAAAGCTGCCCTTAGGTCCGAAGCCTTGAAGGTGGCTAAATCATGCACGAAGAAGATATAGAAAAATTCGCCTACATGACGATAATCGGGCTATGCCTTGCCGCGGTTGTAAGCATGAAAATAATAATAGACCAGCGCGAGATCATAGCGCAGCAGCAAACCCGGATAGAGAACTTTCAGAACATGGTTAACTCTATCCCCGCGGACTACAGGACGCCGAAAGGCAAGAGGTTAAGGCCATGAAAAATACAAAGGTCTGCAATTTGTGCGACCATCTCGATAAATATTATCGCGGGAAGAATCAAAAGCCTGGTTGCTTAATGATGGCTTTTTGTGTTCATCCCTCTATTCCCAAAGAATCCCGCGGAAGAAATGGGAAGTTTATAGTAACATACCGGACAAGTTTAAGTCTTAAATTGAGGACTTCGCCGCGCTGGTGTCCTGACAGAAAGGCGGCACTATGACACCAGAACAACAGGCGCGCGCAATAACGGAATTGATAGAGGCCCGGCAGATGGCCGCGGATCTGATAGCAGCGCATGAAACGGAAGCGCTGCGCTATCGGCTGCAATACAAGAACTTGGGCGACGAGATTACAAAACTTCTGACCGGGACTTATTACAGCAGCAACCGGGTTTTTATAGAGATTCCCCGACGACACGGAAAGAATACTTTAAGAAAGCTCTTGACAGATATGCAAGCAAGTGGTAAACTGAACAGGTAATACAAATGTCTTGGCGGACATTCACCAAAAATATATCAGTGCCGGTCCTGCTTAGTACCCTTGTCCGCCAAAGACAGCAGGACTGGCCCAATTTGTTCTTTTAAAATTCGCCAGGCAGCATATCGCGCAAGCGTCAATCTGCCAGGCAATTTCCCCGGCGCTGATCCAGTCCGAATTCCGGGGGAAGTAGTTGATATGGCTGGCCGGTGCGTAGCAACACCACACGCACCGCGTACTTTTTGCCTAGCTTCGGCTCAGCGCAAACAAAAGCCGGGGGCGCCCCCTAACCCAAACCCCTAAAGCCCCCGGCCCTATTTAGGCGCAGAACGCCATGGAGGTATACCATGGACCGAGCCCCGGAAGTATAGGGGAAGGCTACAAAAGACAAAGGCGGGCCGCCGAGTACACACGGTAGCAAGGCCCGCCCGATTTAGGCGAACAGTCGCCCGCGCTGACCACGACAGTCCGGTTGCCGCTGATTTCCGGGCTTGTAAAGGGAAAGCTGGATAAAAGCCAGCCAGCGCGTCAAACTTTAAAGGATTATATGAACAAAGTAAAAATTAAACTTGTAAGAAAAAACGGATATGCAATCCTTAAACTGTTTATTGATGGCGTTTGGAAATCAGAAGAAGTTGTTACCATGGAAAGAGCTGATGAATTTGAGAAAGAAAACTCGGAGTACGTAAAGGAGATATCAGAATGACCGACGTAATGGAATTATCAGACGAAAAGTATTTCAGTATCCCGGCGCTTTCAAAGAGTCAGATCAAGAATTGGGACCCGCATAACCCCATGGCTTTCTGGCTGCAGTCCGCTTTTAACCCGAACAAGGCCGCCGAAGAATTCGGGGATTACCTGGTCCGCGGCAAGCTCTATCACATGATGTTGCTGCAGCCGGAACTGGTAGACGCCAATTTCGAAGTAAACGACGAAGGCGGCAAGCTGCGCATAAATAAGAAATGGCAGGTCCTTCAGGCCGCCACAAAAAAACTCATAGTAACAACCGAAGAACTGGACCGCGCAAAGAAAATGATGTTGGCTTTCAGCCGGCATGAAATCCTGCGCAAGCTGGTATCCGGCGGCGTCATTGAAAAGCCGTTCACCTGGCAGGACGAAGAGTGGGGGATCCCCTGCAAAATGCGCCTGGACTACCTAAAGAACACCACGGAAGGCATTTACGTCATTGACTACAAAACCATGTCAAAGGATATGGACATGAACACCCGGAGCATTGACAAAGCCGGCTGTCAGTACGACGCCGGATTTTACAGCCGCGGCATAAAGGCCAAGTACGGAAAGCCTATCAACAAGTTTATTTTCATCTACCAGAACGCCAAAGAGGACGAAGAGAACATGATCCGCGTTAAGGTAGTGGAAGGCGCGCAGCTTGAAGCCTGCGAGATTGCCACGGCTCAGGCTGTAAAGCAGATAGCGCCGAGGATAAAGGCCTGGCAGGAAGCCAACGCCGTTGTTTGCGCGGAAGTGGACCCGGTTAAACATGCCGAAGAACTGGCGAAGCGCGAGGACGCCAAGCTGCGCTGCTGGCTGCCGGAGATAGAAGCGGAAACATGGGAAGTGTCGTCCTGGTTCGACCGGGATATCGCGGAAGCTATAGATAAAGGAGAAAAAGCATAATGTCACAAAAAATAACCAAGCTGGAAGTCAGCAACTACATGGGAATTTCTGAGGCGACTATCGAGCCGCTTAAAATGACCGTGATCAGCGGCAAGAACGGTAAAGGCAAGACCTCTATCGTAGATTCAATACGCGCTTGTTTACGCGGAGCCGGCGCCGATAAGATAAAATTGGGCGCCACCAAGTCCGAAATCTTCATAACGACCGACGTTATCGAGGCCCGGCGCCGCATAACCGCGGCCGGCAGCACCGTCACCGTGAAGAAAATAGGCTCCAAAGAGGCCGTAACCAAGCCCCAGGCCTACCTTGACGGAATAATCGGGGACTTCAGCTTCGAGCCCGTCCGGTTCTTCCTCATGGACGTTAAGGAACAGACCGAATACCTGTTGAAGGCTATCCCGGTCAAAGCGACGCTGGACCAGCTTAAAACGTGGACCAGAGGCCTTCTGAAGGATATAGAGGCCGTGTTGCCGCTTCATGGCTTGCAGGCCATAGCTACCGCGGAAGAGGCCCTTTACGACCTGCGCGCAGCCGACAATAGCCGGGTAAAGACGCTGGAAGCCGCCATTTCGGAAGTGAAGGGCAGGATCCCGGCCGGTATCAAGGAAGTGAAGCCCGAGGAAGTGCGCGCCGTTCAGGACCAGATAGCCGCGGCCAAAGAAGCGGCGCTGGAAAAGACCAGGCTTGAAAACGCCATAAAGCAGAACGAGCAGGACCAGGGCGAAATGTCTGAAGAACTCAGCCAGATCACCGCCAAGATAGCCGGCCGCGATAAAGAGCTGGCGGATATAAAGGCGTCCAGCGCTTCCCTTAAAACCGTGGATACCACGTCTTTACTTCGCAAGCTCGAAGAACTGAAAGACCAGATGGACCAGATCGAGAGCGAGAGAAACGCGGCCATAGCCAACAACCAGAAAAAGAACGACGCCGACACGCAGATCGGCTATCTGGTGGAAGGCATAAAGGACATAAAGAGCCACGCGGACCACGTGAAAGGCAAGCTCGAAGAACTGAAACAGGAAGGTCAGTTCCAGAACCGGGAATACATGAAGCTCGAAGTCCCGGACATGGAGCCCTTACAGGCGCAGTTATGCGACCTGCAGACCTCTCAGGCCTTCCAGCGCGACCTTGACCGCGTTTCGGATATGACCACGGAGTTAAAGACCGTCAAGAAGTCCGCGGACGAGCTGGACAAAGCCGTAAAGACGCTGCAGACAGCGGCGCCCGCTGAAATGCTGGCGGCCGCGGCTATGCCGGTGGACGGGCTGGCTTACAGCGCCGGGCAGTTTACGCTCAACGGCGTTCCCATCCAAAACCTCAGCACGTCCCAAAAGGCGACGCTGGCCGTGGCCGTTACCCGGAACCTCAACAAGGGCTACGAGATAAAGGCGATCTGCCTGGACGGATTCGAAAGCCTGGACACCGAAACGCAGAAAGCGTTTATGGCGGAAGCCGCGTCCGACGACTTCCAGTATTTCATAACCAAAGTGTCGGATATGGAAATGGATATTACCACGTCCAACCCGAAAGAAGAGCAGGAAGCGCGTAAAATATAAGGGAGAAAACACATGTCAAACACAGCACTCGCAGTCCTCAGTCAGGAACTTAAAGGCTCCGGCGTCATGGCGAAGATAAGCGCCAGCCTCGGCAAGCCGGCTACGGATCCCGGGGTAATGAAGTTTATCCACGGCGCTATCATGGAGATCGAGGCGCGCATAGGCGGGAAGTCCGATATAACGCTTTGCACCAAACAGAGCATTATAGACAGCTTGATAAAGGCTGCCACGGTTAAGCTGCCGGTAGACAGCCGCCAGCTTGCCTACTTGGTCCCGTTCGGAAAGACCTGTACCTTCATGCCGAGCTATAAGGGCTACATATATAAGGTCAAAGAAGCCGACACGACCATGGAAACCACCGTGGGTATCGTCTACAAAGGCGACGTGTTCACCTGCCAAGAAACGGACAACACCGCGACCTACGAACACAAGCCCTTAAATCCGTTCGAGGACAACCCGAAGAACATAATCGGCGCCTATTGCTACATGAAGTCCAGCACCGGATCCTGGATATACCGTATGAGCAACGCCGAGCTTTTGAAGGTAAAGGCTCAGTCCAAGATGGTGACGGGCCTTATCTGGAACACCTGGGAGCTGGAACAGTTCAAAAAGTCCATAGTCCGCCGCGCCTATAAGACGAAGTTTACCGAGGCGATCGCGGAACTGGACGCGCTGGACAACAAACTGTTCTACGACCACGCGCCCAAGATAGCGCCTGCGCTGGCCGATACGGCGCCGCTTCCGGATATAACTGACGCCGAAGTAATAAAAGAAGAAAAGAAAGAACCGGATCTTACCCAGGAACAGCTTGACGCCGCGGCTGCCAGGGCCAGGGAAGAATTCAACAAGGACAAGCCCAAGGAAGGCGCCAAGAATGAGCCCGAGAAGCCCCAGGAGCCCGCGGCCGGCAATAAGATGGCTAAAGGCATAGTAACCTACGCCACTAAGGCCAACGCCGGCGGCTACCGTTCCTTTGCGATCGAAGGCCAGCAGCAGCAGGACACCGGCAAGGATATGATGTTTTCCACGAAGGACAAAGCGCAGATAGACGCGCTCTTGGCCTACATAGACAGCGGCAAGCCCGCTGCCGTGGAATATAAAGAAGTGGTCAACGGCGACTGGACGAATTACAACATTGTAAACGTCGCCTGATAGTCAAACCTGGGCCGACTGGAATAGGCCAGCGGCCCTAAAAAAGGAAGGAATAATACCATGGATACGAGAGGACTGAAATACGCAATAGATTACCTGAATTCGTTTCACCCGATCAAGCTGGTGCCTGACGAACTTCACAAGCGCGCCGGCTGCACGTGCAAAGTGGACACGCTGAGCCGGAAGCTGCGCGACAACACGAACCGCATGGAGCCACAGAAAGGCCGCGTCATCGTGTTCTACGACTTGGACGAGCGCGGGGACAAGGTTGCGTTCTACCGCGGCAATCCCGGCTTCAAGTTTGAGGACCGGAAGAAGAAGATACTCGGCATGGACCCAGGCAAACCGGGATCCGACAAGACGGTTTTAAGAGCGCCGGCCGTGTTCTTCTACGCGATTGAGGACAGCCGCAATCCTGTATTGTCTTTCAGCCCATATTACACCAGCAGGGAAGAACTTGATAAGAAGCTGGTCGAAGTTAAAGCGGCCTGCGGGATACAGTTCTTTAAATTCCCGGTATTCACCGGCAGCCATGAGAAGCCGGTAAGGCTGATATAATGAAGTTCATACTCCCGGTCAAGCCCTTGTCTATCAACGATTGCTTTCAGGGCCGCCATGTAAAGACAAGGGCTTGCCGGGTTTATGATAAGACGCTGGACCTGCTGCTGCTCCAATTCAAGCGCGAGATAGTACGCTGCGAATGGTATGAAGTGTTCTATAATTTCCATATCGTAAATTTCGCGCTCACGGACTGGGATAATATGGTAAAGGTACTTCAAGACGGGCTTAAACGTAACGGGTATTTTACCGACGATCGGAAGATAAAACGCGCGCACGTTGAGAAGTTCAGGAGCGCAGTTGATCGTATAGAGGTTGAAATAATCCCTTACGTAGAGGCAGCAAAATGACTCCGCGCTGGCAGCTTGAACTTTATAAAAAGCTTTTCTTTTCTTGCCTTGCGCTCGTCGTAGTTTTGACTACGCTGCTGGTTATGGAAATATTTTCCAAGTAGTCCTTTTTTTGTCTGTAAATATCTATTGACATTGGTTTATGAAAGTATTACACTATATTTATGGATAAACATATTTGCCCTGTTTGCTCAAAAGAATTTGAGAAGAAAGTTTACAAAACGACACAGGCTGTTTACTGTTCTCCGACGTGCGCTTATAAGGGAAGAGGGCTAGGGATAACAAAGAGGACCATTTTCAGACCGTATAACTGTTATAGAAAACCTCTTAAAACTTGTGCGATCTGCCAAGAAGAATTTGTTTACTCTAAGAAATCTCAAAAATATTGTTCG
>Ga0209416_1001892_pt1 | contig 12873 bp, 13 predicted proteins | sample RifGroF1_FD_184001 | JGI IMG/M metagenome (GOLD analysis project Ga0209416, IMG submission 184001) | Groundwater microbial communities from Rifle, Colorado, USA - Groundwater F1 (SPAdes) (version 2) | ecosystem: Environmental > Aquatic > Deep subsurface > Groundwater | place: Rifle, Colorado...
AGAAAAACGAATCATAACAAGTAGGTCCGCCATATTTCCTCACTAATTTGACTCAGATGATATAATATTCGTATGAATCAAATATATTTAGATCACAGTGCTACAACAAAATTAAAGAAAGAGGTCCTAGATACCATATTACCCTTCCTTACAGAGCAATACGGTAATCCCTCCACCATATATACCCTTGGTAGAGAGGCAAAAAAAGCCATAGACAGTGCTAGAGAACAGGTAGCCAAAGCAATCAATGCACAACCAAATGAAATATACTTCACATCCTCAGGAACAGAGTCAGATAACTGGGCTATCAAAGGTGTAGCATATGCAAACAAACAGAAGGGTAAACATATCATTACATCAAATATTGAACATCATGCAGTACTACATACATGCGAATTCCTAGAAAAAGAAGGCCTTGAAATTACATATGTCCCTGTAGATAACGAAGGCATACTAGATCTAGAGCAATTAAAGAAAGCCATTAGACCAGATACCATCCTCATCTCCGTAATGCTAGCAAACAATGAAATTGGAACAATACAACCAATTAAAGAAATCTCTCAGCTTGCCAAAGAACATGGTATATACCTACATACAGATGCAGTACAAGCAATTGGAAGCATACCAGTAGATGTAAATGACTTAGGAGTAGATTTACTGTCTCTCTCTGGTCACAAGATATATGGACCAAAGGGAGTAGGTGTACTTTACGTAAAAACTGGAACAAAAATATCTCCATTCATACATGGTGGTGGACAGGAAAGAGGTAAGAGAGCAGGAACAGAGAATGTTGCAAATATCGTTGGTATTGGCAAAGCCATAGAACTTGCTACTCAGGATATTCAAACCCACAGCTCACATTTGCAGGAGTTAAGAGATATGACCATAGAAGAGATACTAAAAGCAATTCCACATTCCAGATTAAATGGACACAAAGAGAAAAGACTACCTGGGAATGTAAATATATCCTTCGAATATATCGAAGGTGAATCCATACTCCTTATGCTAGATTCTAAAGGTGTGTGTGCTTCTAGTGGTTCAGCATGTACATCTGGTTCCCTTGATCCTTCCCATGTTCTTCTTGCAATAGGGCTACCCCATGAGATAGCTCATGGTTCTTTAAGATTAACTTTCGGTGAAGAGAATACGAAAGATGATGTTAAATATCTTTTGGAGATATTACCTCCAATCATTGAGAAATTGAGAGCTATGTCCCCGTTATATAATCAGAAATAAATATGGAAGAATATAGTAACAAAGTAATGGACCATTTCATGAATCCTAGAAATGTAGGAGAAATTGAAAATGCAGATGGAGTAGGAACAGTTGGAAATCCAGTTTGTGGAGATATCATGAAGATGTATCTAAAGATAGAGAACAATATTATCAAGGATGCAAAGTTCAAAACATTTGGATGTGGTGCAGCAGTAGCTACAAGTAGTATGGCAACCGAATTAATAATCGGGAAAACTCTTGAGGAAGCATTGGACATAACAAACAGTACGGTTGCAGAAGCTCTAGATGGTCTTCCTCCAGTAAAGATGCACTGTTCTAATTTAGCACAACAGGCTGTAAAGGCTGCAATTGATGATTACAAAGAGAAGAATGGAAAGAAATAAAAAAAAAGTATTACTAGGCATGAGTGGTGGAGTAGATAGTTCTGTTTCAGCACATATACTTCAAGAGCAAGGCTACGAGGTCGTTGGATTAACTTTAAATATGCTCCAATGCAAGGAAGATACCTACAAGGATGTTAAAGATGTCTGCCGTAAGCTTGGTATAGAACATATCTCAATGGAATTAAAAGATGAATTTGACAAGAACATTGTTAAATATTTTGTTACTGAATATCTGAATGGTAGAACTCCAAACCCATGTGTACTGTGTAACAAGGAGTTTAAATTCGAAAAAATGCTTGAGAAAGCAAATGAACTAGGTATCGAGTATGTAGCTACTGGCCATTATGTTAGGTCAGAGAAAAAACAAGGTAGATATACCTTAAAGAAAGCAAAAGATATAAACAAAGACCAAAGCTATGTACTCTACAAACTTTCCCAAGAGCAATTATCCCGATGTATTTTCCCCCTTGGAGATTACATGAAGGAAGATATCCGGGAAATAGCGAAGAAGTTAGGGTTAGAGAATGCTAACAAACCGGATAGTCAAGATATTTGTTTTGTTGAAAATAATGATTACAGTAGTTTAATTCCAAAGGTTAGTACAAAAGAAGGAGATATTGTAGATACTAAAGGAAACATACTGGGAAAGCATACGGGTATACATAGCTATACTGTAGGACAGAGGAAGGGCATCGGTATATCTTCAAACAAAGCTTTGTATGTCGTAAAAATTGATATAGATAACAACAGGATAGTAGTTGGGAAAGAGAGAGACATATATTCAAGAGTATTAAATGCAACAGATATCAACTGGATTGGTATACCTCAAAAATATATCCTCGTAAAAACAAGAATTAGATATCATGCAAAGGAAGCGTGGGCAATTATACACAACAAAGGGAATAGCGTAAGTGTGAGATTCTTGAGACCTCAGAGAGCCATAACTCCTGGACAAGCTGTAGTGTTTTACAAGGGCGATTATGTTCTAGGTGGTGGTACTATTGAGTAATTACTTTCCAACCACTTACTAATCTCAAGTCTCCATTTCTCTCCAAGCATGTAGATATTACTAAATCCATATCTCCGGATATTCTACTTTCTTTCTCAATTTCCATTCTTTGCACAGTAGTACATTCCAATCTCACATCTCCAAACTTCATAACAGTACCGAGTAGAAGGTCCTTACTGTTCAGATAGTCAAGTAAATCTCCAAAAAGATAATATTTCTTTCCAAGGGATAATCCATTGTGTACATGTAATTGGTATATCCCATCTTTAAGAAACATAGGACCACTTAAAACAATGTCTCCCTCTTTGTTAAGTTGTTTTCTCCAACTGTAATCTGTTTTGAGTAGTTCGTTCAATTTACTGTAAACAGAAGGGGAATATTCTCCAAGGTATGTGTACTTGACATATGTTTTTTTCTTTTCCCAATTAGAGGGTAAATACCTGTTAGATACTTCAAAGGGTACGGTAGATGTAGTACTTGCTTTTAGTGTTAGTAATTCTCCTAGGTCACTACTTTGTACATTTTCAGATGCGTTTGTTTGCAATACAGTAATGTCTTGTGTATTTACAAAGAAAGAATCTAAAAGGGTAGGGTAGAATACCGTAAATGTAAAAATGGCTGTACCAGTGAATAGTACAGCCATTATTATTATCGCAACCTTTCTATTCATTAATTACTATTCTTTAAGTATGTCTTAGTAAAGAATACAGAATATGTAACTAACATAGCAACTAGTAATAGTTCTACAACATATACAACGATATTATCTGTAGGACCAGTAGCTGCAAGTACTACACCAGTATCTTTGGAATTATCGTCTGTTGCTCCAAGAACTTCTCCCTCGTCTTCCTCGTCGTCGTCTGGTACTTCACATGCCTGTGTTGCTTGACATTCCATTGTGCCACCTTTCCCATCTGCTACCTCATCTCCACCTTCGTATCCACATTCAGTAGGACATACTCCGACTGTAGGATATGCACAGTATTGGTCAATCATTTTCCCAGATTCCCATGGTTTTCCTTCTACAGGAGTTACATCAATAGAAATAGCCCTAGCTATAAAACCAGTCTCACTTTCTTGCTCAGGAAAACACCATCTATGTGTAGAACATGAGTTTGTTGGTTCACAAGTTTTCTGACCACCTAATCCATCTGCTACTGTTCCACCAGGATAATCACACTCATTAGGACAGGTTCCAGCTTCAGGATATGCACAGTATTGATTAATCATTTTCCCAGATTCCCAAGCTTTACCACCATCATCTGGAGTAGGAATACTTATAGATATAGCTCTAGCTTTGAAACCTGTTGGACTTGTTTCATCTGGAGAACACCATCTATATGTAGAACATGAATTTGTTGCAGTACAATTTTTTAATCCACCATCTCCATCAGCAACTTGTCCACCAGCGTAACCACATGTAGTTGGACATGTTACTTCTGCAAGTACTATACAATTATTATTTAAAATTGTTTGATTTCCCATTCCACTGAAAGAACATCTAACCGTACTTCCAGGAATTGTAGTTGTACCACTTGGACATGTATAAACTGTTCTCTCTTGTTGAGAACTCTTAGATGGGTTATGTGCGTTACCATCCTCCCATGCTGTCCATTTCCATTCAAAATCTGACCAATCAAAATAAGGGTGTCTATGTTCTACATGACTATCATATGCATCAAAGACTGTTGCAGGAATGATATCTTGTCCATCTTGATGAATTAAATGCCCATTATTTCTGAATATGCTAGAAACATCAACTGTATTCTTAACAAATCCCTTGCTTCCTTCATTATGATGACAAATAGTTACTTGTTCATCACCACCAGTAGCCTCAACTCTCCCTACAGGAGAAAAAGCTAAAAACAACGCAAACATGATAGAAGGCAGAACCACAAAAGATAATAACTTATCTTTCATATAAATTGATAATAAAAATATTATTTATTATCAACCGGGTTTGCCATTAGCTCCGTATTCTTAAGGCAACCAGATATAAAGAATACATCACAGCTTTTGATAGTGAAATTATATTAAATAATTATTAAAAAAGCAAGCCTATAGGGGGTTATTAAATAACCCAGATATAGAGACATTTACAACCTCAGACAACAATTCTTTACAATCATTATCATAACAATCAGCCCCTCTCAAAGACATCTCCTCAATATCCAAAGCTCTCTTCATAGAACCCACCTGCTTCTGTTCTGAAATATATCTGGTTACAGAAATACCATTATTTTCTCTATAGAAAAACTCAAAATCATAATTCACTGATTTCCCATCTTGATTCAAAGCTCCTGCTTTGCCATTAAACAAACCAATGGTTATCTCATTGTATTCATTTAAGCTAGATACCAATTCAAATCTCTTAGCCTTCATCTCTTTGTTAAAAACACGACCCAATAACTCTGAGATATTTTCCATATATTCTTCCTTCAGAAGAAAAGATCTTTCAGGCACATTTTTGCATCCAATGTCATAACAAAAACGTACAGAAGCAATATCTTCTCCGAACATCTCTTTTAGCAAAGAAATTCTTTGATCTAAAGATAATTCATTTACTGGTACTCCCTTGTTTTCTAGTTCCATATTTATTTAAGTAAAATAAAAATATTTGGATTCATGTTTTTGTTTTCTTAATTTACCACAACCCATAGCATTGAGTATAGTACATAAGAAGATATATAATACACAATAGATCTTTAACAATATATTTGGGTGAGATTTAGATGATGACTTCAAGTCGTCGTTTAATATCACCCATGTAATCATTCATTCAAAAAAGGAGACAAAATGGAAAACAAAGTACTGCTTTGGTACCATAATCTGAAACGTCTAGCTATTATCCTTTTAATAGCAATGCTCGTCTTCGGATTTTTTTCCACCGCATATGGATTGTTTTGGCTACTTTTCTTAGTAGCATTTTACCTTCTATATGCTTTATTACGACCAAGGTTCGAGAAAATTCAAGAAGAAGATTGGTGCTTTGTAATCCCGGTTATTCTCATTTGCATATATTTTCTTCTTAATCAAAACCCAGCTATTAAAGAACTCTTGCTTCAGCTTTTTACTTTCTCAATACCAATCTACGCATTTGTAGTAGCAACAATAAAACAAAATTTCCTTACAAAGGACAGATTCAGATTACGTGGGTAAACACAAAAGCAGGTGCTTAATGCACAGAAATATAAGCACCTGCTAATACCCCCAAATATGGTACAATGATATGTACTATGACACAGACATCAAAACTCTTTACATTCATTCTTCTGTTTCTATGTTCCTTCTTAATTGCATCATATTTTTTCTTTACAAAATATCTTGACTCAGATATTAAACAAGAAAGAGAAGAAATTATTCAATTAAAAAATTCCGAGAAATTACTCACTGAAATGACCCTTGAAGAAAAAGTAGGGCAGATGTTTGTCATGGGATTTTGGGGTACAGAACCAGATTACTACATAACCAAGATGATACAGGAGCGAAACATCGGAGGAGTTATACTCTTTAAGTACAATGTTCAAGACAGTGTACAATTGACAAAACTCTCTTCAGATTTACAAACATTAAGTAAGAAAATTCCTCTGCTCATATCCATAGATCAAGAGGGTGGAGTAGTATCAAGATTAGATACAAGCATAGTAACTGAGATTACTGCACAAAGTGAAATTACAAAAGAAAGAGATGCTTACAATATCTCTAAAAAGAGAGCAAAGGAATTAAAAGCCTTGGGAATAACTGTGAATTTCTCTCCTGTTTTGGACAATATTCAGAAAGAAGATTCCTTCCTCTACGACAGAGTATTTAGAAATGACATATCTTTACTTGGTAATGCAATGATCTCCGGATATTTAAACGGTGGGATAGTTGCTGTACCAAAACACTTCCCAGGACACCCAGATGACATTACAGATTCACACAAAGGACTCCCAGAAACAAATATTTTAGAAACAGAATTTGACCAATATGCCTCCCAATTCAAAGAAGTGGTAGCCGATGAAGACACAAAGGCCGTTATGGTGGGACATATACTTTTCAAGCAATTAGATAGTACAAATCCATCGTCTCTTTCTTCGAAGATAATTACAGAAATCCTTCGCGAGAAATATGGTTTTAAAGGAGTAGTAATAACAGATGATATGCAAATGGGTGCTCTAACAGAAAGTCTTAGTATCTCCGAAGCTGCAGTGAAAGCAGTAACAGCAGGTAACGACATTCTAATATATTCTGGCGAACCAGAGCAACAAGCCCAAGCATACAATGCAATAATATCTGCAGTAAAGAGTGGTACCCTTTCAGAGGAGAGAATTAATGAAAGTGTATTGAGAATCCTTACGTTGAAATCTCAGATATTTAATTTGTAATCAAATCTATCTATGCAGAAGAAATTAGCGATCCTTTCTTTTTTCATTCTAATTTTCCTTCTATTACTAACAGGTATATGGGCACTATTCATAAAGAAAGATGACTCCAGTACACAAAACGATCTAAAAACTATTACTGCAGAAAACCTTACTCTCACATATAGATATGTCGGAATAAATAAATGGGAATACAATGTAAAAGGAGAACTTCCAAATCCATGTCAAAAAGCAAGTATAGATGCGTTGGTTGCAGAGAGTTACCCTGAGCAAGTAACTATTATGGTAAATATTAAGGAAGAGAAAAGTTCCGACACTGTTTGTATACAAGTAATTCAGGAATTAGATATGAGCGGAGAATTTAGTGCTTCTAGCAAAGCAATTGTTAAGCTTCAAGTAAACAGACAGTAATATCTAAAAGCTAGTATAATATACTATGCTAACAAAATCAGACTACATCACATACCTAGATTCACCCTTACACCTTTGGGGATTAAAGAATAATCAGTATGAAAGAAAACTCTCTGATTTTGACAAACACCTCATAAAACAGGGATACGAAGTAGAAACCTTAGCTCGAGAGTATGTAAAAAAATACATCTCTAAAGAGTGTGAATTCCAAAAAATATACCAAACAGACGATCTTTTCGCACGAGCAGACATTGTCGTAGGAGAGGATATATATGAAGTAAAGAGTGAGACTAAGATATCCAACGAAGATAAAAGCGATATTGCTTTTCAATACTACTTGGCAAAAACACTTGGTAAGGTAGACCATATTTACCTGCTTCACTTAAACAAAGACTACATCCTTGGGAAGAAATTAAACCTTCAAGAACTTTTTGTTGTAGAAGACATGACCTCTTTTGCCAAAGACAAATGGAATTACACAGAAGCAACAGTTGCAGAAGCACTCTTAGTAGCAAACAGAGAAACTCCACAAGGCTTGAGCTCCTGCTACAATCCACACACATGCCCATCTAAGTCTCTCTGTTTCCCAGATGCACTCTCAGAATATTCCATCTATGATATCTCCCGAATTAGCAAAAAGAATATAGATGCCCTCAGAGAGCTGGGTATTGTAGATATGCGAAATATTCCTTCTGAATTTAAAATAGCTCAGAAACAAAGACTTCAAATAGAGGCTACAAAGAAAGACACAATCCTAATAAATGCCCAAAAGATTCAAAATGAATTAGAGACATTAGAGTACCCAATATACTTCCTAGATTACGAAACATACTCCTGGGCTGTACCACAATTTGAAGGACACAAACCATACCAAAATGTAGTCTTTCAATTCTCTCTGCATGTACTCAAAAAGAGGGATGGCAATCTTGCACATTACGAATACATTTCAATTACTAAAAAAGATCCAATGAAGGATATACTAGCAACACTTAAGGATGTGATAGGGGACAGTGGAAGTATTCTTGTTTGGAACAAAACATTTGAAAAGGGTTGTAACAGTGAAATGGCAAGGATATATCCAGAACATGAACAGTTTCTTTTGAATATGAATAGAAGGATATATGACTTGGGGGATATATTTAAATACCAAATGTATGTTGATCCTAAATTCAAAGGAAGCTGGAGTATTAAGAATGTACTACCGATATTAGCACCTGATCTAAGCTACCATGACATGGAGATTGGAAAGGGAGATGAGGCAATGGTTACTTGGTATCGTCTTGCTTATGATAGACAGTCTCAACAGGATACTCAGGTTACAAAAAAGAACCTTCTTAAATACTGTGAACTAGATACCTATGCTATGTACAGGATATATGATTATCTTGTATCTAAAGTGTTTTAGAGATATAATCACCTCCGAACAAAATACTAATCACAGGAGAGTGACAAATGTTTTTTGGAGAGTTTAATACGAAGGAAGAGGCAATCGAATGGGCGTTAGAAAAGCTAATATTGAAAATTCCGTTCTGTAAGGAAATAATGGAGAATCAAGTAAATAAAGCAATCGAAATCTTATTGACATATCTTCCAGATCCACAGATAGGGATAGTATACAAGGATGTTATTTATCTTAAAGATGAATCCAAAACATTTTGTTGCTCTCCTGAAGAAGCTGTAGCTTTAATCCTAAATCAGTAATTTGTTTCAAAATACAGGAAGGTTCATCCTTCAAAATAACCTTCCTGTATCTATTCCCTTTTTCTATCCTTCTATGTACAATTAAATATAGTAATTTTTTATATATCTATTCAGCATGAAGAAAGACCTCATTATTAAGCTAGCCGTTACAGCATCTGTAGTTGCAATGTTTGTTGTAAATTCACTTGCAAACATATTACCTATTAACGGAATCACAACAGGAGCACTCTCCGATGCAATTCCTATATACTTTGTACCTGCTGGATACGTATTCTCAATTTGGGGATTAATATATGCTGGATTAGTTGTATACATGATTTCTATGTTTACTAATTTCACAAAAGAGGATAGGGCAATATACCCATGGGTGATAGCAAGTAGTCTTGCAAATGCAGCTTGGATATTCCTTTGGCATTACAGATTAGTATATGTATCTGTCATAGCTATGGTCATTATTCTTGCTAGCCTCATAGCTATCTACACAATACTTCACAAAGCGAAAAAGGTTTCTGTGCTCAAGACATTACCATTTAACATATATCTTGGCTGGATATCTGTAGCATCCATTGCAAACGTATCTGCTGCTTTGTATGTAGCGAATTGGAATGGATTTGGTATTTCACCAGAGATATGGTCTGCCATCATGATAATTGTAGCTACTGGACTGGCTGTTTACTCAATGTACAAAAAAACATACTCTTACTCCTTGGTAATCCTTTGGGCAATAATCGGGATACTTGTTAAATTCTCCGGATTATCTAACCCTGTTGAAATAGCTACTACAGTAGGTATCTTGGCGATAATTTCTGTTTTTGGAGTTAAGCTATATTTCAATAAAAGTCTAAAGTAATTATATTAGGCCAACTCTGTCAATATATTCTTCCTTGTAATATCCAAGGTATTCTTCGGGCATAAGTATAACTTTGTCTATCCCCAAATCTCTTACAAACTTAGGCTCATGGCTTACCAATATAATTGTACCCTTGTACTTTTTGAGTGCTTCAAGCAATATCTTCTGAGAGTCAGGATCAAGGTATGTAGTGGGCTCATCGAGAAGTAAAACATTGTAACCACCTGCAAAAAGCTTGGCTAATGCTAATCTAGTCTTTTCTCCACCAGAAAGAGTAGAGACCTTTTGCTCCACCATCTCCCCAGTTATTAAGAAACTACCAAGAAATTTCCTTTTGTCGATTGTTCCCCAATCTAAATGGGACACATTCTCAAGAACAGTCTTGGAATAATCCAAATCCTCATTCTCTTGTGAGTAGTAACCGACCAAAGTATTGTATCCCCATTTGTATGTTCCTCTGTCCTGTTTCAATTTCCCTGCCAATATCTTAAGTAGTGTTGTTTTACCTGCACCATTCTTCCCAATTACAGCGAAACGATCATATCTCTGAACATTTAAAGATATATCCTTCAAAACCTCTTTACCTTTAATATATGCTTTTGATATATGCTCTACCTCCAATACAAGTTTGTTACTCTGTTTGGGAACTGGAATATTTAATTGCATTCTCTTTCCTTTCACCATCTTCTCTTTCAATTCCTTGACTCCCTCTTTAAGAACTTTTGCTTGTTCAAATCTTCTTGCCGACTTTCTCTTCTCCTTTGTACTCTTCCTACTTGAGAGACCCTGGGCTAATTCAAAAATCTTTTTAGCCTTTTTCTCTTCCAAAAGAAGCTGACTAACCAGAAACTCATCTCTAAGTGCTTTAACCTTCAGAAATTGGTCATAATTGCCCCTGTATGCCTCAATTCCATGAGTTCTCTCATTAAGATACCATATCCTGCTTATACCCTTGTTCATGAGCCTTAAATCGTGGGATACGACTAAGACTGCTTTGGGATATGAATTAAGATATCTCATTAACCATTCTGCAGAAGGAATATCTAAGAAGTTTGTTGGCTCATCTAGTATTAATAGGTCTGCTTTCTCAAGAAGTATTCTAATTATCTCCACCTTAATCTTCTGTCCTCCTGAAAGCTCTGTAAGTTTACTGTCACAATCCTTGTCTTCCATCTTTAGATTGTTTAGAAATTTCTTTATCTCCCATTCCTCAACCTCTATGTCTTTTTCAATTATTAGATATTCACCAATTGTTAAATCTGTGTAATTATTTATATCCATTTCCTTATGTGTCTCCTGTGCAAGATAGGAGGTAGTACTTTTAAAGGAGATACTTCCCAAATCTGGTTCTTCAATACCTGCAATGATTTTCAGTAGTGTTGATTTCCCAGCACCATTTACGCCAACAAGACCAACCTTCTCACAAGAGGCTAACGCTAAGGAGATATCCTTAAGGATCTGTTTGTTCCCTTTGCTCAGGGTTATGTTATTTATATTTAGCATGAGCGCTATTATACCAGGAGAAGGCCTCTACAAGGTAACAGACCACAAGCCGTGTACATTACAGTATGCTCTTACTGTTATATCTTTTCCCTCCTCAACAGAGAATTGTGCATACGGTTTCTCCTCTGGAGCAAGATATACTCTCTGTACATCGCCATCTACGATACATTCTATCCACTCGATATAGTGCTCTGCAATCATTGGATGATCTACAGAACCAATATTTACTTTCAGTATTCCATCTTCAAATTTTGCTACCGGTAAGTGTTTCTCAACACCTTCGTCAGAAGATTTCTCTTCTTGTAATTCCATTGGTTGACCACAACATACTAGAGTTCCATTACCAACATGCGTTAGTTCAACGATATTCCCACATATTGAGCATTTATATACCTGATTGATTTTCATACTAAAATATATTAAATTTAGCTATGTTAAGTATAACTTGTTAAATAAGAAAACAAAACAATGGAAAACAAATTCTCAAAGAAAGATTTCGGAGGAGCAATATTTCTCCTTTTTCTTGGTACAATATTTCTCTTAAATACAACTGGAATTGTAGATTGGGGAATATGGTTACATATCTTTAAATTTTGGCCAGTCTTTTTAATCCTTTGGGGAATACGATTGGTATTTGAAGGGACAAAGATAACAGAAATCATTATGACCATTGTTACACTCATCGCGTATATCGCAGTCGGTTTCCTCGCATACTCCTCATATACAAACCAGCAGGATACTTTCTTAAAATACTTTGTAATAACTCCAAGAACCAATGATACCCAGTTTAACAAGGAAGAGACTCTTACTGTGTTAAAAGATACATACAAAGATGTTGAGAAGAGGATTTTAGATATTGATATTGCTGCTTCTAAAGCTACAATATCAGATGACAGAGAAACAAACTATCTTGAGGTAGATGGCAATTACAACAAGATGTATGTCGAGCCCTCCGTACAAAGTAAACTCACTGATGGTGAGTTAACAATTCTCTTTGATACTGTATTTCCAAAAAACAGAATGTACTGGGGGCAATCAAATATGGATTTTAATCTCTTTGTCGGGCAACCAACTGTATTAACAGACATAATACTAAAACTAGGGGCAGGAGATACAACACTCACTTTTGACAAATTACTTCTAAACGATATCTCCGCAAGAATAGGGGCAGGACGACTTACCCTAGATCTTTCGGATCTCTCAATTCCTAAGAATATAGATATTGAGGTAGGAGCTGGAGAGATGATTCTAACAATACCTAAAGAGGTAGGATATGAGATAGATTATGCCCTTGGACTTGGAGAAATAAAAGTAGATGGAGATCAGGTAGCTGTATTTGCAGGAGAAGGAACCTCTTACAAATCTTCGAACTACGACAAGGCTACACAAAAACTAACCATAGATGCTAAAGTAGGG
>Ga0209416_1001895_pt1 | contig 12863 bp, 13 predicted proteins | sample RifGroF1_FD_184001 | JGI IMG/M metagenome (GOLD analysis project Ga0209416, IMG submission 184001) | Groundwater microbial communities from Rifle, Colorado, USA - Groundwater F1 (SPAdes) (version 2) | ecosystem: Environmental > Aquatic > Deep subsurface > Groundwater | place: Rifle, Colorado...
ATGCGGTATTGTCGGGCAAGCTTCTTCCCTGGAGAACGGCTGCGGAGTGCATCGACTGGAGCGTCCCGGCGCCCTCGATCTTCGAGCGGAAGAAGCCCCTGGCCGAAGCGACCATGCGCCGGATAGCGAAGGGGATTATGCGGTACGTGATCCAGGCTGCCGAGCCGTTCATTGTGACCTATTACGGGGACAAGGCCGCCGGCGAGTTCCGGGGGCAGGGACTCGGGGCGCCGCTGGCTACCCAGACGACGGAGAACCGGCACGGGCTCGTTGTGCCGTTTGTCTCGAGCTCGGCATACTCCAAGACGACTGGACGGGGTGAGTACATCTATTCACCGGACGATCCGGGCAGGACCATCACCGCCAGCAACGACAAGATCATGGTAGCCCCGCACCTTATGCCGCTGACCCATCAGGGCAGCGACCGGGTGAACGATGTCAAAGAGCCGTTCCCGACCGTGACGGCTGCTCACCGGGGGGAGATGGCGATCGTGGCACCGGTTATGACCGAGTGTGCGAATGCATCTTCTCCCAGGTGCATGCCTGCGGAAGAGCCGCTACGGACGATATGTGCTCAGACGAAGGGCGGGCATCATGCCCTGATCGCTCCGACGCTTATCCAGACCGGTTATGGAGAGCGGGAAGGCCAGTCTCCGCGTGTTCCCGGGATCGAGAAGCCCCTCGGCACGGCGGTTGCCGGCGGAACAAAGCATGCGCTTGTTGCCGCATTCCTTGCTCAGCACAACGGAGGATTCAATCGGACCCCAGTGCGATCCGCAGAAGGTCCGCTGTCGACAATAGTCTCAGGGGGAACTCAGCAGCAGGTCGTCGCGGCTACGATGGTCAGGAATTTGGGGAAGAGTGTCGGGTATTCTCTCAATGATCCGGCACGGACCCAGGCTACGAAGGACAAGGACAGTATTGTCACCTCTCACCTGGTGAAGCTCCGGGGCACCTGCAAGGATGGCCAGCCGGTGACCGAGCCAGCGCCCACGGTAACAGCCGGAGGCCTGCACGTCGGGGAGGTCCGGGCGTTCCTGATGAAGTATTACGGGACGGACCAAGACCCGAAGCTCCGGGATCCGCTGCACACCGTTACCACAAAGGACCGGTTCGGCCTGGTGACCGTCCAGGGGCAGGAGTACCAGATCGTGGATATCGGCATGCGGATGCTGACGCCCCGGGAGCTGTTCCGTGCCCAGGGGTTCCCGGATTCGTACATCATAGATCGAGGCCCGGACGGAAAGCCTATCACGAAGACGAACCAGGTAGCGAAGTGCGGGAATTCGGTCTGTCCGGATCTGGCAGCGGCCCTGGTGAAGGCAAACGTCGGGCAGCGGGCGGAGGTGGCGGCGTGAACAGAATAGAAGAGCAGTTTGTCTCATACCAAATGAAAGTCATACATCCTGATGCGAATGAAACGCAGCTAAAGGAGACGCAGAGATCATTTTATGGTGGTGCGGTGGCGATGGCTTCGGTCTTGAGTGAAATCTCACGTATAGCTTCCCCGAAGGATCGGGCCATGGCTTTCAAAGAGGTAGGTGAAGAATTAGATCATTTTAAAGAAGACGTTTTAAAGGGGAAAAAGTAATGCGCAGCAGCCCGGGTTGAAGTCGGGCAACTGTACCAGATTATAAATCTATCATTAGAAGGTCCGCTTTGAGCGATCAAATATTTTCCACTGTCAAATCTGCAATCTCACTGGTCGACGTCATCAGCCGACAGTGTCCCTCTATCACCCTTAAAGGCAAAGGCCCCTTTCTTTCCGAATGCCCTCATTGCGGCAATCATGACTGCTGCAGCATCGTCCCTCCTGACAACCAGGGTTACAAGTGCCACTCCTGCGGCAAAGGCGGCGACCATTTTACATTCATCGAGCAGATCCGCGGCGTCGAGCGTTCCGAGTCACTGAGGATCGTGGCAGGCTGGGCGGGGGTTGAGTTGCCGAAGCGGCGGGAAGAACCGAAGCAGAAGCGCGAGAGCAAGCAGGAGAAAGTCTTCCGCCTGGCGCTCGAGCACTACGAGTCGGCCATGGTTGCGGACGGATCCGATGGGCAGGCGTGGTTTCTGAAAGCCCGGGGGCATGCGTCGGCGACGCTGAAGAAGATGCGGGTTGGTCTTGCGACGGGTCAGCTGCTTGCCTTCCTGAAGGAGCAGGGGATCGATCCTGAAGACGTGGTCGACGCGGGACTGGCTGACAAAAAAGAAGGGGAAGACGCTAAGCCCTATGATTATTTCAAAAAGGGCTGGGCTATCTTCCCGGTGATTGACTCGGACGGCAGGATACTGACCTTTAAGAGCAAGGACCCGGACAAGAAGGCGCCGGGGATCCCGCTGCGGGGGGAAAAGGTCTGGTTCCTGAACCATGCCGCTCTGGGCGGCAACGAGCTATTCGTCGTGGAAGGCGAGAACGACGGGGCTTCGCTTATGGATATCGGGTTTGATAACTGGGTGGGGACCGGCGGCGGGCCTGGGAAGGACCAGGTGAGGCTCCTTCGGAACAACCAGACGAACAAAACGGTCTATCTCTGGTTCGACAAGGACCCGGATAAAGATCCGCTCAAGAACGAGGGCGGCGTCCACCATACCCGGTACATTTATAAGGCACTGGCCATGGACAGCGTGAACGTGAAGGTTATCATCCACCCGGGGAAGGCCAAGGACCCGGATGAGTTTATCCAGGGGCTCATTAGGGAGGGGAAATCAATCTCGGAGGTACGGAAGGCTGTCCGGGAGCTTTTGAGCGCCTCTTTGACGCCCCTGGGCTGGGAATTGGAGCAGCTCCGGCTGATCCCTGATTCCGTGCGCCGGCTGGAGGCCTTCAAGGAGCGGAAACTGGCCCAGGAGATAAGCAGGATGCTTTCGGGGGCTGACCAGGAAGTTTATATCAAGATGGCGGCCGAGGCGATGGAGATCTCGGTGAAGTCTGTCCAGGAACATGTGGATGCTGCCGGCGACCTGATGTTCAAAATGAAGAATGCCTTTAAGGACGTGAAGACGGCCGATCCGATCGCACTGGCGGAATTCATTTATAAGGAGCTTTCGAACGGGGGTGGCGGCAGATTCTTTAAGACTCCGGATAAGCGCTTCTGGTTGCATCACGGCCGGCAGACGCTTGAGATCGAGAGCAGCAACCCGGACTTCTCGTCGATGATGCAGCGAACGATGCACCTGGTGCCGGTGGAAAAGCCGGGAAGCACCGTGCTGCACTGCCTGAAAAACCTATGCAACATGCACGGCGAGTATGTGGAGATGATGTCCTGGCTCTGGACCGATCGGGAGAGGGACACGATCTACGCGAATATGAACTGTGCCCTGAACAAGATCATCCGTCTGACGCCGGGGCAGGAGCCTGCCCTGGTCGACAACGGCACAAACAGTCAATCGGTCCTCCTATCCTCCAGCCCGCAGATCCGACAGTTCGAATACATCCAATCCGCCGGCGAAGCCGAAGGCTTTCGCGCGCTGAAAGAGCTGATTATGGATACGACTCCCTGCGAGTCGTCGCTCCGGTATCTGCTTTTGTGTTGGGGCATAAGCCCGTTCATGGTGAACTACCAGACCGATCGCGGATTGATGCAGGTGATCGGTCCATCGGGTACGGGAAAATCGAAGGTGGCGGAACGTCTGAGCCAGCTGATATTCGGCGAGTCGTATGTGGGCAAGGGGACCGGGGCTGCTGAGACGCGCGTGGCAACGTCTTCTCCCATGACGGTGCTGGATAACCTGGAGAACCGGAACCTGATGCAGGGCACGGTGGACTTCCTGCTCTTCGCGGCGAACAGCGCGAACAAGCCGAAGGCAAAATCCGGGTCGGACACTGAGGTACTGTTCCAGAAGCTGAACACGCTGGTCATGATAACCTCGATCGAACCGTTCCCGGGCCGGCTGCCGGAGTTGATAAACCGGACGTTCGTGCTCCTCCTGGAGTCAGAGTTCAGCCAGCATGGATATATGCATGACGAGTGTATGCGTGAAATCACGAAGAACCGGAGCATGATCCTGTCGGCAATCTTCAAGATGCTGACGAAGGACGTGTTGCCGAGACTTCATGAGCGACGGGACTGGTCGAAGTACATTCAGACGAAGTACCCGGGCCACAACAAGGAGCGGAACAACGAGCACCTCTGCACGATGATGCTGATCCTCGAGGGTGTATTGAAGTACCTGCGGCCAAAGAAGGACAAGGACCGGCCGATCAAGACGCTGGCGGCCGAGATCCTGCACCACTGGATATCGTGTCAGGAAGAGCATGCCAAGGAAACCTCAATCACATCAGACACGTTCCTGATGTTCATGGACGGGCTGCAGCACGAAGTCATGACGAAGATGCGCGGCAAGGAGATCGAGTGGCAGCAACATCCGTCTGAGTTCCCGGGAACAGAAGTGAAAGTCTTCGACGATCCGGAGTACCTGATGACGTTCTATGTTACAAAGCCGATAGAGGAATGGTCGATCGAGGAGGGTGAGTTCCGGGAGGAGTATTCCCGGTTCGAATTCATCACGCCTTCACCAAGGCTGTTCGAACTGATCAGCAAGTACTATCGCAACCAGAACCAGCGCAATCCCTTTGAGAGCGCTACGGGCCTGGCCGCCAGGATCCGGAATGGCAAGTCGGTGATGGAGTCGGGGGGGTGGGAGTACGTGACCAAGGAGTCCCTCGAGCAAAGATACAATACCGGGGAGCGGGCGAAGCCCGCTGAACTTACGCGATCGAACAACCAATTTAAGAAGATCGGTGGTCACTGGCACTGGCGCTTTAGCAAAAAGGTCCGACCACAGAAGTGAAGAATTTCAAAGACATATATTTTTTTACCTGTAGGCTCAAATTTAGAGCGAGGGCATTTTTTGAATTCATGTTCCCATGTTCCCCTAAACGATATTTAAATTAAATTTTTCAATAAGTTATAAATTATAAATTAGGGGAACATGGAGGGGAACATAGGGGGAACATGGGGGAACATGAGGGGAACATGGTTGAGAGTATTTTTCATCTTCCCCTAACGATAACACTATGAAAAATAATAAAAAAGTTTCATTAGGGGAACTTGGGAAGATGGGAAGATGAAAAATGCTCATACCAGAATATACATATTGGCTTGAAAGGCAGCAATTAAGAGAGACAACGGTCAAAAGCTACCCCGCGAAGGCGGAGATTTTCATTCACTGGCTCGAGGGTAAGGGCCTGGACGTGGCCGAGCTCGATGACGATATCGTGTTCAAGTTTTTGGAGTATCTGACGATCGAGCGGAAGCAGAGCTCTAACACCAGGCGGACGTACATGTTCGCGATCCGGAGCTACTGTGACTTTCTGGTTGAGAAGGGCATATTCTCGAAGAACCCGGCAAAAGAGGTCATGCTGCCGAAGCGCGTCGACGTGCCGCCGGGCAACCTCTCGGAAGAGGAGATCGCCAAGCTGATGACGGCCGCTTTTGAAAATAAAACCGAGAACGGCATGCGGGATCTGGCGATCATCTCTGTTCTGGCCGGGACAGCCTGCAGGGTGAGCGCTATTACCAGGATGACGCTGTCGGACTTCAGCATAGTGGATATTATCCAGCCCGAACGATGCCAGCATTGCGGTCAATATTTGTTGATGGGCAGGTTCGCCGGCAGGGGAAAGAAGACCAAGGCAACAATGGTTCGGCTGCATGAGAAGGGCGGGAAGGTGATTGATGCCCCTCTTCCCGAGAAGGCCTCGGCATACCTGAGCCTGTATCTTAGCAACCGGAAGAAGTGTTTCGGTACCGAGGTTGTTTTCCCTGTGAAGAGGAAGGGAGAGGTCAGCCCGATCAGTCGTCATGGTATCGGAGAAATGTTGAATCGATATGCCTTGAAGGCAGGGATAGGGAAGGTCCACCCTCACATGTTCAGGCATGCGGCTATTACCTGGTGGCTGGACTATGGAGTGGATCCCGAGACTGTGCAGCGGTACGTCGGGCACAGGGCGCTGCAGCAGACGCTTATCTATAGGCATAAGTCAATGAGGTCCTTTGTACACTCTGGCATCGCCACAGACCGGAATCTATTAGAGAGTGTTCCGACTCCGATGGATATCCTTTTCAATAAGGCTCGTCAATAAGTCTCTGCGCGTAACCATGGGTTTAGTTAGTTATTAGATAGTCTCTTTCTCTAAGTTATTTATGGGTTGATGTGAGTGAGTGGGGCTAGAGAATTTGGAACTAGACAGCAGAATCTATGAGAGGTAGGAAGACATTGATAATAAAGGACAGAATCAATGAACAAGCTGGGGTGGTTGTGTACAGGAGAGTAGTTTGTAAAATTGCAAAGGGGTAGGGGGTCAGTCCTGGGGGGTGGGTTGATTTGGAGATTGGGTACGTTCAGGTATGAATCGAGCTCGCGGAAAATCGCGGACCAAAAAGCGGGAGAGGGAAACCCGCCATCAGTAAAAATTGTGAAAAACTAAATAAACCGGGCAAGGGGGGCTAATGGTCGCCGAGGAATTAAAAACGAGAGAGGATTTTTGGAACGATATAAGGGAGGATTTTATCGCGGGCCTGACCGAGACCTTCTGTGAGGATGAGCATGATCCTTTCAAAAAGATCGCGGCGAAAGAGCGCGCAACGAAAATCGCGGACCGCCTGATCGAGGCGATCTGTCAGCGCGCGGGCGGCCGGAAGCTTTCCGTGCCTCATATTCCCCGGTGTCTTCGCCTCGTCCGTAATAAGCAACTTGCTCTCGACTTCGACGGAGCGAACCATCAACATGTGGGGGCGACGGCACTTTTTCTGCCGATCAAATCCCGCCAGGTGAGGAACATTCTGAAGATCATGAGGGGGGAATAAAAAAAGAAAAAATCTTTCTTTTTTCTATTGACAAATGACAATAGATAGTATATATTTAAATCACAATGAGGGCGGGGAATAAGCCCTCAAATAACCGGACCGTGGACCGGTAAATAAACTACGGCGGGTCTCATCCCGGAAAGGAGAGCAGCATGGACGAGCAGCAAAAGCAGCAGCAGGACATGGTAGTAATCTTTAGCTACACGAGGGAGCAGGCAATTGCAGACGGGGTACTGGTCGATGTATCCCAGACGAAAGAAGCAAGGGAAGCTGGTTTCAAAATTCCCATAGTAGTGACCGCCGGAGCTCATGCCCTGATCGAAGTGCCGGAAGCCCTTAAAGGAGTGCAGGACTACAAGGGCCGTCTCTGGGATACGCTCTTCCTCGCGGCTCAAGCGTTCCTGCGGTCTCGCGGGGACAAACACCTTGTTCCTTTCAAGGTGATTTACCAGACAGGGGAAGGGAGGGTTGAGATTTTGGACCTCTGGCTCTGCTTCAACGAGCATGAGGGATTCACAATCCTTCTTCCCGAGGAGTACTAAACAATCCGGGGGGGCGCAAGCCCCCCCTCTTTTGGAGAGAATCCATGACAACTGAATTCAAGGTTTTGCTTGACAAAAAACGGTCATACAAGCATTCGCTGCCGTGCCCCGAGTGTGGCACGTCACTGCTGCATAACTGCGTCAGGAATGGAGTCCGATACGTGGACGGCACCAAAGAGAACCCGAAAAGGATCTGGAACGCGGACCTGTACAAGTGTGCGGGATGCGGAATACTGGTCCTCACCGATTTCGGCTGGCCGTCCCAGTGGAACAAAAAGAACACCCCCGACCTGCAGGCGCTTCTCGACTACTGGAAAAAGCGAGCAGATGCCGCACGCGCCCAGGGATCACTTGCGGATGTATTTGTTTATTCCTGGCAGTTCGGCCCGGACAATTCGTCTACGATCAATGGTACGTGTGGCATCGGCCGCTTCGAGGAGGCGGCATGAACAGGGTTGGCACAGCCCGCGAAATTCTGTATACTGATGTCTCTATGAAACGACAATACGATCCACAACTGATCTGGGGGTACCTGACCAGGTACGCCGAGCAGAAATTCCCGGACCGTCCGCCCGGGTCCAGGATCCAGGTCTTTTTTTACCTGAAGAATAAAGAGGGTGCTTACTACCTGAACAACGGGCCGAAGCTTTACTGGGATGAGAAGGTCGGGGATCCATATTTTGTGAAGTGTGACCCGGGGTCGCTCGAGACGAACGCGGACCATCTTCGCGAGGTGCTGACGATCGGACTCAAGAAAAATCCGGAGGATGTTGTGATGTTTCCCAGTTTCGAGGAATTCCTGCATACGATTGGGCTCAAATGATAGTTGATCTCTGGAGGATAGGGACATGAGCAATTCACCCGGAAGAGTCGAGTACGAACCAGTTCTGATAGCAAGGAGTTTCGTGCCTTAATTCCAAAGGAAAAGCTATGAAAAAAATTTACAGTATGTCCCAGGTCGCGCGCGAGCTCGAGATATCAAAAGAGCGGGTACGGGTATTCTGGAACGAGGGCCGCATGCCTCACGACCGCGAGGACCAGGCCGGCCGGCCATACTGGACCAGGCTGCCGAAGAAGCCGGAGGCGATCGCCCCGGGGAGGAAGGCGCCGAAAGGAACGAAACGATGAAAGCCGAGTATGATCTATCCTCAGCGGTGCAGCTGCCGGCGATAACGCTTGAGCCCGTTTTTGTTTGTGGGGGCGCCTGCCTGAACGGTGGTTGTCATTCTCGCCGGTGCTCCGGGGATTATATGCTGATGTACGACATCTCGGACGACGATGGGAGTGATATCTGTTTCGTCGGGATGCGGAAGGAGGCGAGAGAATGAGTCGTGAAGCACTTACAATCAAGGGGCTTGAACATCAGATATACGATTTTCATGAAGAGAAAGCGCGATATCCAGACGAGATTCATCTCAACCTAGAAATGATTCGTGAGTTGTTTGATGATCCTGCCGCGAAATATTATTTTAAGGTGATACCAGATCGAGACTGTATTGCAAAGATGATGGGCAAAATACCGATTAGGCCCAGGGCCGTTGAATGTGTGACGTTCATCGTGGAGGGTAGACCATGAAACCCAGGGCGATCGGATACATCCGGGTCAGCACTGAGAAAGAGAAACAGGAAAACTCATGGATAGTGCAGCCGGAGACGATCAATACTTATGCGAAGATCCAGGACGTGGAGGTGATCGAGATCATCACCGACGAGGAGAGCGCGTGGAAGGTGCCTTTCTTCAAGCGCGCGGGCGGGCGCCGGATCGCGGCCATGGTCAAGTCGGGCCAGGTGCAGCACATCATCGGCGCGAAGGTGGATCGCATCTTCCGCGATACGATCGACGGCCTCAGTTCCTCGGACTGGCTCGCGAAGTGCGGGGTCTCCCTCCATGTGATCGACGCCGGCGGTATCATTAATGTCAGGACCGCTGCCGGCCGGATGATGTTTACCATGCTCCTCGGGGTGGCGGAGTTCGAGCCCCACAGGATCTCCGAGCGGGTGACCGACGCCCTGAACAACATGCGCCTGGATGGCCGGAAGATCGGCACGGTCCCGTACGGATTCACCGAACAGATTATCGGCGAGAGAAAGAACGGGAAGGATGACGTTGTTCTGATCCCGGTACCGGAGGAGCTTGCGATCGTGCGCGAGATCCGGGACCGAGCCGAGCGCGAGACGCTCAGAGAGATCGCCCAGGACCTGAATCGGCGGTCCGTGCCCACGAAGCAGGGCGGGCAGTGGTATGCTAGTACGATCCGGTATATAAGAGACAATAAAAGTTATACTGGTGTTCTTCAGGAGGCTGTGGTATGAGTACTAGGGCAACGATCTTACTGACAACAGACAACGAGCACTGGTATGAAGAGTTAAGTGCTTCCTATCATGAGGAGACGAAAACGGAATACGCGGTTGTCCTTGAAATAGACAGACAGCATAAATACGAAATCAGCGATGAGGGTATCAGGGTGGTTATTGAAGAGGATACCGAGTTGTACCGGGAGATCATGAAGCTGTGCGGTCGTCAAGTGCTGAAGCGGCAGCAACCCCCACCTCAAAAATAGTGCAATTTCAGGAGTGTTTTTTACCGCGATAATATAGGATAGTTGAGCCATCGAACCAGCACGGTCGATGGCTTTTTTATTTACCTGCAGGTAGCCGCAGAGGCCATCGACCCGCTGAATACCAATTGCGAGGCCGATGGCAACTATAGAGTTTATCCCCCCGCTTAAACGCTCCCATTTTATCTGCCCGGAATGCCCCGGCCAGGATAACAAGGGAGCGTTTTTCTTTTTTGTCATGGCCGAGGATCGCCGGACTAACGATAGTGGCGAGTTTATCGCGACCTGTCCGCAGTGCGGGAACGAGGACTGCCGCGAGCCGTGGTACATGGCGAACGTCCGCCGCTGCCAGGGCAAGCAGACCGGGCCCGTCACCCAGGCCGGCAAGGACAAATGCCGGATGAACGGCTATAGCACCGGGTCTTCCTACGTGTCCGGCGCGATCCCGAAGTATCTCCCCCCAGCCAAACCCGAGAAATACGCCGAGTGCGACGAATGCCAGGACCTAGACGAGTGCAAGCTCGCCGTGGAAGAGGCAAAGGGAACCAGTCGCTATGTTGCCTGTCATCGTCTTTCCGAGCTTACCGCCAAATACCGGAACGCTCACCTGACCGGGGATCCGGAAGCGCTGCGCTTCACCGCGGCCGACGTTCACGCGAAGATGCACCGGGTGATGAACCAGTGCTTCAAGGCGATCTTCGACACCGGCATATTCATCGAGAGCCTGATGGTCTCCGACGGCAAGGTCGTGAAGATGGAGAACGGCACGAACGAAGCCGGTGAAAAATTGTTCGTGAACATCATGGAGCGGAAGATCAACCCCGCAATCAACGAGGCGATCAAGATCCTCGAGAAGATGGGCTTCTCTCTCTCCGACTGGACGCTTACGCCGAAGAGCAAAGAGGCGAAGATGGCGCTTGATGGTTATCTTGCCGGCCAGGCCTCGGCCAAGGGCCAGACCATGGAAGAGTTTATCACCCAGCACAACAAGGACATGAAGGCCTTCCAGGAAGCCCTTGTAAAAGGACGCGAGACGGCACAGAACGATGAGGCGTTGAAGGAGTCTCTTGCTGAAGAGCAGGAGGCAAAGGACAATGAATGACGCGAGCGGGATCTCCCGACATACAGGTCCGGAACCGGGCCGAAGTGGAAATCGAACGATACTCATCGTCGGATCCTCTCTGGCTGAAGCATATCTGCAACTTCACCGCGCGGCCGCAGCAGCTCATGTACATGGCCCAGATGGACGAGAATCCGTTCATCTCGATCGTGGCCATGCAGAGGACGGGCAAGTCCCGGGGCGTGGATGCGAAATGCGTGAAGTGGTGCGCCACGAATCCGAAAGAGGACCTGCGCTTCTTCGCGCCGGCAGTGTACCAGGCGCGCAAGAACTTAAAAGATGCGATAGACATCATTCTGAACGCTCCGGTACTACTCGCATACATCGAAACGAGGCTCGGGAGAAAGCAGCTCTCATCAACGCAGTTTTCCTTCATGAACGGATCGAACGGAGAGGCCTTCGGTCAGGAGTCGAACCTGGACGGCGTGAACGCTACGATCGAGCATATAGACGAGTTCGACGATATGGACATGGAGGTCTACAAAAACCGCATCCTGCCTCGAGGCTCGGGCAAGAACGAGAACGGGATGCCCACGCGGATCATCCTGACCGGGACCATCCAGGAAGAGCAGGGGAACCTCTATTCCATATCGCAGGATCCGACGTTCTTCAAGGCCCCGATGATCGACATCTATGTCGCGCTGGAGTACGGGCTGATAGATCGGGCGTTCTTCAAGCTTCTGAAAGAACAGCTGACCCCGGACGAGTGGCTCCGGATCGCGCTCTGCATGTACAAGGGCGGCCGTCAGTTCTTCTCTCAGAAGGCGCTTCGCAAAATGCAGGTCCGGGGCGCCGAGATGTTGATGAAGGTCGTACTCCCGGAGATGGGCAAGGGATATCAAAGCGAGGGAGAAGTTTCGTTCGGCCTGGACATGGGGGCGCAGGGACAGCAGGCGACATCGTCCAAGTATTCGCTCACCGTTACGGAAAGGGTCGGGCTCTGGAAGCGCTGGATCTATGGCCGCGAGTGGGCGCCGACAACGGACCCGAAGGTTATCAAGCGGGACATCGTGGAGCTCTGGAGCTTCTTCCGGCCAAAGGGTGGCTTCGGGGACGCCTTCGATTCAAACCTTATCGCGGACATCAACGATCAACTGTACGCCGAAGGCCTGGTTTCGTATTCCCGGCAGCGGGAGGGTACGGAAGAAAACTCTCAGTCCAACTGGGACAAATGGCCGTTTCAGCCGATCAGGTTCACCGGATATCAGAAGCACTGGATGCTGAAAACGCTTCGAGACGATATCCTCGAGGGCCGTTACTTCAGCCCTCTTCCGGAGATCGAACAGGACGACCGGTGGGATCCGGCAAAGGCGAAGAACTTCAGCGACCCTGCCGAAGGAGAAAAGGCGCTGATCAAGTTTATTGTGCAGTGCAAAAACATGCGGGCCGAGCGGGCGCCATCGGGACAGTACTACATCTATTCGATGATCAAGTCCCGGCTCGGTGACGACAACGTAGATTCGGCGGCAATGGCAAACGCCTTCCTGGAGACCGGGAAGGGATCGGGCTCCGGGCCGATTGAGTTTGTGAGCAGCGGGCAGCAGATCACCTCGAGAACAGCGGGCAGCGGAGTGTTTAACACATAGGATGCAGCCGGGGCGGTCAGGGCAGAGTTTCAAGTTGATCCTGACCACCGGCCCCGTTAATGGATGAGCATGGCAACCACTGATCAAAATACAGTCACAGCCAAAGTCGGGAAGCGGTACTGGTCCATCCCGGGCGCCGAGGCTGCCGGTGCGTACAACCCGGACAACCCCTATGGGTCGTGGTCCGGGAACGCGCTAAACCTGAAGGCCTACAATCCCGATGATCTGGTCAAGGTCAAGGGAATCCCGAT
>Ga0209416_1001897_pt1 | contig 12849 bp, 20 predicted proteins | sample RifGroF1_FD_184001 | JGI IMG/M metagenome (GOLD analysis project Ga0209416, IMG submission 184001) | Groundwater microbial communities from Rifle, Colorado, USA - Groundwater F1 (SPAdes) (version 2) | ecosystem: Environmental > Aquatic > Deep subsurface > Groundwater | place: Rifle, Colorado...
AGCCCACCGATTGGGGCGGCACAAGCCAGCTCGAGCAGCTCACCGGAAGCGGGCGCGAGTGGGTCGCGATCCAGCTCAAGCAGCGGCAGCACAGCAACGAGCAAGGCGGCGTCAACTCAGGCGGGCGCAACATCCAGCAGCTCACCAGCGGCAAGCTTTGGCATAGTGCCGGCGCGCGCTGGCGGTCAGTCATCTATTGCTGCCAGCGGGCGCGGCGGCATATCTCCAACCCGGCGCGGCGCAACATCGAACGCATACAGCCTGCAAGGTGCAACTATGCCTGAGTTATCCGTAACATTTGACAATCGCAGCTACGCGGGTCGGCTTGCACCAAATTTGACTTATACTATCGGGCGTTATTCGTGGGCGGCGATTGGCGGGCCGGAGAACGCAACCATCACGGCGACTGGCGACGCGGCTAACCTCTGGCAATTGCTGGACATGCTAAGATGCGGCGTGTGGATCCGCGACGGCATGGGGCGCGATTTGTGGTGGGGCTACGTAAACGGCGTCGATGTGTCCATAGGCGGTACGATGATTAGCGCAAGCCTGGCCGACCTGTGGAACTCGATTGACGTGCAATATACCGCACTGGCGGCGGCTTCGAGCGGCCCCGGCACGGCAACCAAGACGGGCTTTTCGACCAACACCATCAGCAGCGGCACATATGGCACGCGCGAGCTTATCCTGAGCGCGTCGGATGTGTCCACCGCGACGGCGGCAACGGCGCTACAGAGCCGACAACTAGAGGTCAGCCAGTACCCGGCTTTGCAATATGACACCCGGGCGGGTGCGGCGAACGGCGCGACCATCTATTGCAACGGCTGGTACAAGTCGCTTGACTGGAAATACTACGCCAACGCAAGCACAGCAGACGTGGCAACGACTACCCAGATCGGCGCAATCGTCACGGCAAGCGGGCAATTTCTGAGCGCAACAGACGTAATTGACGCCAGCGGGATTGTGTCAAACGAGTACCGAGACGGCAACAAGCGCGCCAGTGACGAGATTGCGTCCCTACTCAAGCAAGGCGTATCTGGTGGGCGGCGATTGCTGGCTACCGTGACAGGCGACCGGCGCCTGAAGGTCTACCAGGAGCCTGCGCAGCAAGCATCGAGTTACTACTGGCTAAGGTCAAATCTTGAGCTACGCGACCCATACGCCCGGCTGATTTACCCCCACCAATGCCCGGCGGCGATATGGATTCGGGTGTCAGACATCCTGCCCGGAAATGCAGACGGGTTTATATTGTCGCAGCCGTCCACGTTTTTCGTAGAGCGGGCAGAGTATGACGCCCGCAGCAATCAGGTAGTTTTCACGCCACGCGGCCAGCCTGACCCAATCGACCTGGTACGCCTGGACATGGACTAGAAGGAGAATATTATGCAATACTATAGATGCAAGTGCGGCAAACGGGAGTTTTGGGGGTCGGGGATGGTACCGGCACCATGTGACGGATGCGATGAGTGCGGTACTACATTGACACAAAATCTGGATAACCACGAAACACCAAGGGCGCACCAATTGATCCGGCGATACAAAGAAGAAACCGGAGAACCATACTGGAGATGTGAATTGTGCTACCAAGCGTTTGACTGGGCGCCGACCGGGTCCGAATTGGCACAAAACACCCAGGAATAGTAGACATGCCCATAACGATAAACGATCTCAAGCTACAACTCAAGCCCTGGGTGCTGAGCCTGCTACAGTCCAGCGGCACAGGCGGCGGGGCTGGCACGTTTGCCCCGATTGGCGCGCAATACCTGACCCTGGCGGCGCACGCCAGCTTGACCGCAGAGCGCGTCCTGACCCCCGGTCTGATTATGACCGGCACGGACTCTGGCGCGGGCGCGGCATACACGCTTGACATTGACTCGGCCAAACTGTCGTGGACATCCGGCAAGCTAACCATAGCCGTCACCGCCGCAAAAACATTGACCTTGGCAAGCGCGGACGATTACACCTTTACTGTACCCGGCACCGGCACGGCTGCGCTAATGTCGTTTGCCAACACCGGCTATCTCCAGACCAGCACCGGCTATTTAGCACCGGCAGGCAGCACGGCAACCCCGTCCTATAGGATCATTGGCGACACCAACACGGGGATGTATAGCGCGGGGACTGGCCGCCTGGCCTGGGTCGCGGCGGGAACCGTGCGCTGGGAAATGGGTCAATTCGGGCGCTTCACCTTGCGCACGGATCAACTCAACTGCAACGGCGCTGGCGCGCAGGCGCTAACAATCAACAACAACGGCAATTTCCTGATTGGGGCGAGTGCAACATTCTACACCGCGTTTTATGGCGGCGGAGCCAGCAGCGCGCCGTGGATGGCTGTGTATGGCACGGCTATCAGATTTGGCGATATCACAGACAGCGGAGCCGCCGAGGCGTTTAACATCACGTCCGCGACCACCACGCAGCGGATGCTGAGACTCAAAAACAAAGCCGCGCAGAGCGCCGACGCGCTAACCTATTACGATAGCGACGGCACAACCATCTTGACCCGCATTGAGGCGGATGGCGAGATTGACATCACGCAGGATAACAAATACTTCCGCGTGGGCGGCGGGCTGGACGCGGGTATTGCCTACGATGGCACAAATATGATCGTAAACCCAAAATTGGTAGGTACTGGCTTCCTCTCAATCTTGGGAGACATCAGCCTGGTCGATGAAGATATAATATTGGGGACAACTACCGGGTCCAAAATCGGCACGGCGACAACGCAGAAACTCGGTTTTTGGAACGCCACGCCGATTGTACAGCCAGCTGGCGCGACCCAGGCAGCCCCGGCGGCATACGTTACGGGCGGATTTGGGTTGGACAGTGACGCGAACATGCAGGCGCTATATGACCTGGTGGTGGCGATGCGCACAGCACTCGTGGGTGCTGGAATTATCAAGGGGTCGGCATAGGAGGTATATCATGGCAACACTCAATTTATCCGTGACGGTGCCCGATGCAGAGGCGCCCGCAATCCTGGCTGATTTCGTAGCCTACAACGGCTACCAGGAAACGATCAACGGCGCGCCCAACCCGCAGACTAAGGCGCAATTTGCGAAGGCCGTTGTGATAAAATTTGTGCGCGAGAGTATCAAGGCGCAACGAGCAGCAGCAGCAGCACTGGCAGCGAGCCAGACTGTGATTGCAGACGTTGACGCGATCCAGATGACATAAGGAGACGACATGAGCAAACCCAATCCCCCCCACGCGGCGCTACCCCCGGCGGCAGTCACCGACACGGCAGCAGTCAAGGCGATCAGGGCGCGCATTGCTAAACTTGAAGCTGAGCGAGAGAAATTTATTACCAGCGCGAATGCCCAGGTGGGCAATTACAACGTCGGCATTGGCGAGCTAAAACTCCTGATTGGGGAGCTTCCGCAGACTGACGACGCGCCACAGAATGACCAAAACAATCCACCCCAGAATGGTTGAGGTCACATATATTCTCCCGCTTCGGTGAATAGGAAAGGATAAATAGAATATGAGTTCAGGCATACCAAGGCCCGACTTGCCCGCCGAAAAACTGGCGCGGTTGGTCGAAAAGCAGCAACTACTGGACGGTGACAATTACGATCCGATGAAACATTCGGGCGCAATCGGGATACCCTACGAGATATTCCTGGCACGTCTCGAAGTGGCCCGCCAGATGAAAGAGAAAAACACAGGCAGAGAGTTACATCACTTCTCGCTTGGCAAGCCCTGGACGCTGGAAGGCGACTGGATGATTATCGGGGATGTCCATGTACCCTTCACCGATTATGAGTTTGGGCAGTTAGTGAACCTTGTCGGAAGAAAGCACCTATCAAAGCCGCGTCGCTTGCTTGTAGCAGGCGACTTTTTCAATATGGATACTTTCTCGACTTACGCACATTTGACTTCGATCCCGGCCTGGAAAGAAGAACGGGAAGCGGCGAAACAACTGCTCCACGAGTGGATGGATACCTTCGATGAAGTCAAGATGATTATGGGGAACCACGACCGGCGCTTGCAAAAGTTCGTAGCCGGGGCGTTCGATGAAACAGACATTCTCTCGCTTGTGATTGCTAACCCTGACAGAGTTCAAATGTCAGGCTTTGGTTACTGTACGATCAAGGCGGGGAACGGCGCGGAATGGCGTATCACCCACCCCAAGAATTACTCAATCAATCAGTTGGTGGTGGCGGATACCTTAGCGCAAAAGTACAACCAACACATCATCTCTTTCCATGAGCACCATTTGAGTGTTGGCTTTGACCGTTTCAAGCGGCATATCATCGTCAATGGCGGGTGTCTGGTTCAGCAAGATAAGCTGGCTTATACGTCCCTTGACGATACCAAGAATGCGAACATGGCCTTGGGGTTCGTCATGTTGAAGAGTGGCGCTCCGTATGTGTTCGGAAAGTCACCGTTCACTGACTGGAAATTTTGGTTATAATGAATACAGGACGATCTTACAGGTAAGGTGAAACATGGGAAGAATACTCGAATTGTGCAACGGCGCTGAAGCGGTACGGCCCGATCAATACTGGACGCAGGCTAATACCAGCGTGGCGCGTGGCACAACCATCATCCGACCAGGCGGGAGTGTCGCCAGTTGGACGGTAACGGGCGGCACAAATGGCGTGTACTTTCCAGCGGCTGAAGGCGAGTTTTATTTCAGCACGGGAATTTATATCGCTACTGCTACCGCCAGCGTCAACCTCTTGGAGTTCAGAGACATTGACAATAATCTTCAGGTGGCCGTGCGTTACAACCTGGGCAGCGGTACGATTGACGTTCAGCGCGGCACGGGTGGCGCGTCTGGCGCAACCATCGCCAGCGGCGCTATCCCTGTCACGATTGCAACCTGGTTCCTGCTTGAAGGGCACGTTGTCATTGACAATGCAACGGGGGTATTCACCACCAAGATCAATGGCGTTCAAGATGTCAATTTCTCAGGGGACACGCAAGGAACAGCGAATGCAACCGTTACCAACTGGCGCGCCAACATCACGGCAGGTACAACGGTTTACTACGATGATATTCTATTCGATGATGCCGTCTGGATCGGGGACTCTCACCTGATTTACTTGTACCCAACTGGGGCGGGCTATTCTACCCAGTGGACGCCTTCAGCGGGCGCTAACTGGCAATGTGTCGATGAGCGGCCCTGCTCCGATGCGGATTACAATTCAGCGGCCAGTGGTGGACTAATCGACGGGTATGGCATGGTCGATTACACAGGAACCGACTTAGAGATTATCGGGGTATGGGCGCTTGCATGCGCGACTTCGACCGTAGGCGGCGAACAAATGAAAGTTGGTTTCAGGACGGGCGGGAGCAATTACGTTTCAGCAGCCCAAGCCCTAGCAACCGGCACAAGTCAGATTGTACCGGGAGATTATCATGCGACCAATCCAGCGACCGCAGCAGCCTGGATTGACGCTGATTTAGACGGTATCGAAGCCGTGATTGAGAGTGTGTAGAGGAGTGCTGAGATATGGCAGACGCCGAATCTGAACAGGAGACACCGGGGGCTACAACTATCCCGTCCGGTAAAATCTGGTATCTATGGAAAGTGCAAGACCTATTAGGCGGAGACCTTGACAAGATCACTCAACGTGCCCTGGATACGGGTGTATCCGCTGTATTGGTGAAGGCCGCCGATGGTGTCAATCCCTACAACCTGACGCGCGAACTATTTCCAAAAGACTCCATTCTCGGCCCGCTTATCGAGAAGCTGCACCTGGCAGGGATTGAGTGCTGGGGATGGCAATATCTCTACGGCACTAACCCGGCGGGCGAAGCGGATCGGGCAATCACGCGGCTTGGGCAATTCCCCTGGGACGGTTGGGTACTTGATCCCGAAAAGGAATATAAGCTACAGCCGGGGAACGCGGCACGGGCGAAGTTGTACGTAGACACAGTGAAGACGGCATACCCGAAACTATGTATAGGTCTGTCATCTTATCGTTACCCGTCCTTACACCCCGAATTGCCCTGGGGAGCGTTTTTGACGGGCTGTAACTTCGTTATGCCCCAAGTGTACTGGATGGGAAGCCACAACCCTGGCTATCAGTTGAGTAAGACGATCTTAGAATACCAGGCGCTTTACGCTCGGCTAAGCATTGAGCCATTGCCCATGATCCCTACTGGAGCGGCCTTCCACGAGTGGGGTTGGCAACCCACCAAAGAGGACATTACAGCATTTGACGCCAAAGTCAAAGAATTTGGCCTGGTCGGAGCGGCCTGGTGGGAGTGGGCGGCAGCGTACAGGTATGGGCTAGAAGATACCGTTGCCAACCTGGACTGGCCTCCACCGCCACCATTTGAACCACCCCCACCGCTACCGCCACCGGAACCACCCGGCCCCCCTCCGCCTACGTCTGACGATTGGCACAAAGCAATCGAGACGTGGGCTATAGCGGGCGGCTATACCGGCCCGTCATGGGCTGATTGCACCAAAGAATAACAGCGAGGGCAGCACGTCACTAAGACGTAATGGCGGGGCCAATATATTTACTTCGCAGAATGCACCGCAAAGCTGAGCGACCTGGCTTATTGAAAACCCCCTGGAATATCAGGGGGTTTTTCATTTTACCCCCTTGACTTTTTGAACATAGTATACTATAATCAAGCATATCAAAGAAAGGATATGACAAATGACCCACACCTATATCGAAGAAACCGAAGTTGCAAAGATGATCCGCCAGACCCTGAAAGAATCTTTCCCCGCCGTGAAGTTCAGCGTCAAAACTCATAAGTATTCAGGCGGTAGCTCGATTGACGTGGGCTGGACAAACGGCCCGACCCGTGAAATGGTCGAAACGAAAGTAGGACATTTTCACGGCGCAACCTTTGACGGTATGCAGGACTTGAAGGAATACCACGAAAGCGAATTGAACGGGCAGAAAGTGCGCTTTGCAAACGACTTTCTTTTCTTCAATCGGCGCGTGAGTGATGACATTGTTATGCGCGCTTTTCTCGCCTGGAATGAAAGCCATGTTGAGAAGCTGGAAATGATCGGTGGCGCTATCTACGGCGATCATAACTTCTGGGTTGAAGTTCGGAGCAAGGAATACTAGAAATGTCCTACCGTGAATACATCACCCCCCTCGGCAAGTTAGCCCGCTCTCGCAAGGGCGGGCACAAGTTCAGCGATAAGGCCAATGACCATACCACTGAACCTACCGGCCAGGCGCAGGTCAAGCAGTGGCAAGACTTACTCGCAATCTGGCAGCGGGTTGGCAATCAAAGCGAAATTGACAGGTGCAAGAGAGTGCTGGCAGAGTTGGAAGGTGAGAAATGAGACCCAAAGATTACGGCTTCAAGACAGTAAAAACCGGCAACAAATCCCACAAACCTGGCAGCCCGCTCATGTCATACATTGCCAAGGAATATGGACTTGCGCACGGGTATAAGGGAGAGTTGGGCGGATGGATTTATGATAGCAAGGGGCAGCATATAGCGCATGGATGGACGATGTTCTTTTATGCCATGAAAGGCCAGGTGCGCGCGTGGGCAATTCAACAGGGACTTATCAAAGAAGATATGCAATTATGAAAGGCAAGAAATGAACAAAGCGAAACTAATGGAGTATTTGCAAGATGGCGGTTCTGTCGTGTACAATCGGCTATCCGACCGCTCCCCCAAGGTCTTTGACAAGGCGGGTAATTTTGTCGGTTCGGTTCACTACGCCACCTTTGACCGGCTAAAGTCAAGTGGCATTTTGGAGTTTGCCTATAAGCTCACTCACTTTTCAAGCTCTTATATCCTGAAGGCGGGTGAGAAATGAGCAAGCCCACCCCCGCTGAAGTCAAGCGCATCTTGCGAGCCGCCATTGCCAAGCAAGAGCGGTACGTTGACGCCTTCCAGGGGAACCGAAACCCGCAAGTGATGGAATTACGCAAGCAAGCCGAAGCGGAAGTCAGAGCGTTTACCGCTTGCTTACGGGCGCTGGAAGGGAATACCCTTGATCTACGGCTGTACTCGGACTTGTAGCCCCTTCAAGATGATGATTGAAGGGGTATTTTATTACCTGTTTTTGGACAATATATTATCCGTTTGGATAACAAATGCTCCTTTAATTCCGATCAGCTTAAAGGTATATATATAGGTGATCGGTAATAACGGATAATATATTATCCGTTTCGATAACGAATACTCCATTATTCTTGACATTATTTCTTGATTATGGTACACTGAATGGGAAAGGATATGATGATTATGAAAAACCAACTGGACACAATGACCTTGCAGGAATTGAAAGATAATCCAAAGAATACACACTATCTTTGTGTTATCGAGAATAAAAACGATATGAATTTCTGCTGTGGTTCCCCTGGAAGGAAGGGCTATAGATGCACCCGCCCCCATAACCATATGGGCTATCATATTGCTTGCGGTACATCCGAGGTTTGTGATGTCTGGGAGAAACAGCAATGAACACTCTGCGATCTCAAATCAACGATCTTGAAGCTATCCGCCTGGACTTGCTGAAACAGTACACCCCCGAGGCCCTGGCCTTGATCGATCTTTGCCAGCGAATCGGCGCTTCCCCGCAGTCACCAATGGAGCAGGTGAGACACTCTACCCTACGGCGCTTGACGCTGAAGGGTATCTCGCTCATGGCAGATGACAAGGAGAAGGAGTTCAACCCCGACTTGAATGCCTTCAACCGCTACCGGTTCTTGGCAATCGAAGTCTCTGGTTCGCTTGTGGCGCAGGTTCTCTTTCTCAACGATGCCCTGAAGGTCAATCCCGCTGACAAGTTCATTCCTGGCGAGTGGCTGAACCAGTTGAAACCGGCGATTGATGAAATGAAAGCGGAGATCGAAGCCGCCGAAAACGCAGCACTTGAAAAGCGCCTGCGAGAATTGCAAACGATTATGTTAGTTGGAAAGAAGGTGTAAGGTGGAAGCACTAATTGAGTTCCTGAAAAGCGATGAAGTGAACGCCCGCGTTACTTGCGGGTCAAGCTGGCTTGTGTGGAATAACGGCGAATGGCGGGTATACTCCAAGCCGTACCGTGCCAGAGTGGCAATACTTCTCTACCGGGGCGATAGCTTGAGCGATGCCGTTGCAGCACTCGAAAAGCAGGAGGCGTGACATGGTAGGCGAAAGATACTGGACAACGGGCATTCTTGTGACGCCCCATTACAATGGCGAAGGCGAGCCGCCTGTATGGAGTGCGCAAATGGCTATTTATGATGACGGGTTTCTCAATCACGAATCGACCGAAGGCTTTCTGCGCACTCGCTACATGGATAGCAATATCGCTATGATGATCAAGGTCTTGCAAACCGACGCAAAGCACATGGGGATTGAGTTCAAGGCTAATAAGCTCTATGTTCCCGGCGATGGTGAAGGCAACGATGCCGAGTTACTGCCCGCAGATTGGCGAGTGTTTCTTGCGAAAGTTGCTAAGGAGTGCGGGTTGGATTGGCCGTATGCTCTGAACCTTGACACCGCTACCATTGGTGAATTGAAGGCACTTAGCTCCGCCGAAGTTTATGCGCTTTGCGATGAAGAGACGGATACCTGTCATCTTGAAAATAAGGATGGTTTTATTTGTACCAGGATCAAAAACCATAAGGGCGCTCACATTGCCCGAACCGGAAGCGACAAAGACCCCATCTGCGCTATCTGGCTGAACCTGGACGCCTTGACATTTGACGATCTTCAGAATGCTAAGGACGATGGCGGGCAGGCAGTTCAAGATATTGCTGATGTCATCCTGAGAGAGACCGGCCCATGTTGCTCTGCTAGCGGTAAAAGTCCGGTAGGCTATTACTTTTGCAGCCGCAAGGTTGGACATTCCGGCCCGCATATCGCATTTGTTGGACGCCAATTGAGCATTGAGTTTTGGGAGAACAAATAGCCATGTACATCACTTACCACGTCAAAGGCCAGCGACCTGGCGAAGTCATGGAGCACGCTATTCCTGCCGATTGGTTGATCTTCAACGCTCCCCGGCCATTACTGGCAAGCTCCATACCGGATGGGATACCGTCCGGTATAGGCGAGTTCTATCTTGCCTGGCAAGGCGACTTTATTCACGGTGTCTTTTATGCTGCTGTTGACCCCGCCAATACCGATATCGTCAATCACAACATCCAAGATGATGGATGGGTACTGGCCTGGCACGCCAAAGATGAGATTGTCGCCTGGGTAAAGGACTATTACGAAACTCACTACCCTGGCTTTGATATCGCCAAATACAGTCAGAAAGAAGTTGAAAGCACGTTCTTTGCATACATGAATAAGGCCGTGCGATGAGCGAAGGCTTTTCATTCGGCGAGTGGGTGGCGGTTCAGCGGCGGCGGCTGAAGTTGTCGCAGCAAGACCTGGCAAAGATGGCGGGTGTTCACTACAAGACCGTCTCAAGGGTCGAAAACGATCATCAAAATATCACCCTGGCGACCGCAAACAAGGTAGCACACGCCCTGGGTTATACGGTAAGCGTCAATGTGGCGCAAAACATCACAGAAAAGGAGAGTTGAGATATGGAAGCAACAAAGAAAAACACACACGGGGGCTATCGTTGGGATGGCCCGGCCCCCAAGAATGACGTGGAAGCGAAGGGCATGAAGGTTCGCTTGACCGCCGAAGAGCTGGCAACCGTTACCAGTGCCCTGCCCAGCGTCCGAGAGCGTTCACTGCTACTCGTGGCGGGTGCTCTGGCAGTTCAGACAGGAACCGGCGAAGTCGAGATTGGCGGCAAGGTGTATACCGTTGCGCTGAAGGTTCTATCCGATTAACCGCAGCCGCGCATGGTGATTGCTCAACCATGCGCGACCTTGGGAAAGGATAGTGCGGGATGTATTACCGCACGAACATAATCAGTTTAGCACACCTTGACACTGATTGTCAACCCGAATTTTGTTATCATCAAACGGAGAATGCCCATGAAGGAAAAGAAATGTTGTGAAGATTGCGGCGATGAAGTCGAAACTAGGCGGATACGCTGCAAGAATTGTGGCGCTCTGGTTTGTGGATGGTGTTATTACCACATTCACGGCGTGTACTCTCAAGTAGCCAGTGTCGGGGTTGGGTTGACGCCATGTGCATGCACAGAAGCAAATGTAGTTCATGTAGATAGTGTTTCAGCTCCTGAATCAAGTTAGCGAATTTTGCTCTTGACTTCAATCCTTGATTATGGTACACTTGACTTTGAAAGGATAAATGAAATGGACAATGACTTCAACATTACCCCAAGCAATACCCCATACCCTGCCCGCCTGAATACTGTCGGGCTGAAGCTGCAAGCAACGTCAAAGCGTGGATTGGGCGATTATGAAAGCGTCAATGCCGAATGCACTGTTTTCTTCAGTTTCCAGTCGGGCGCAAGCAACGAAGATGTCTCAGAAACGCTCCATGCCTACCGGGGCATGGTCGAAGAGACCCTGGCTACCCTGCTTGATGATGGGCGTGATATTGTGCGCTCTGGCGTAGCGGGTCGCAAGGTTAAGAAGTTCTTAGGCTTGCCGGTTATGGGCGCAGCGGTAGAAGTGGAAACCACCACGACAACCCTCCCCGCCCCCGCTCCGATGGCCTTGGGAACGGCGCGGGAATATAAAACCAGCATGGGCGTGAGCTTTGGCGAGTTGGACTTGTCAGAAATAAAAAGCGGCATTGCCAAGCTGGAAACCAGGATGCTGGAAAACCAGGACTTGACTCCTGGCGATCTTGCCGTGATCTTGAACCGGCGCAGCGCCCTGTATGTGGTACTGGCAACCAAACAGGCGGCCAATCTTCCCGATCATCTTGACGATGAATGCACGATTGACCCCCGCGACGGTATGCCGTTTGGTGACAAGTAAGGAGGTGGATTATTAGAGACGTAATGCAAATCGAATAGCCCCGGAGTGAATCGTGACCATTCCGGGGCAAGTCTAACCAATAACAAAACTAGAAACAAGGAGTTCACAACATGCCTATCGATGGCTTGACCTATAACGAAAACCGGCGCTCGAATGTTCAGCGCCTGGGTAAGCTCCGCAAGGGTGCTCCGAAAACCCCAAGCGCCCCCGGCAAGGAATTGCCATACTTCCGCTTTGCTTCTACCGACCCGCAGCTTGAAAAGATGTTTGTGGAAATCTACGGGCCGTCTCCCGCCGAATTGCCGTGCTTTCTGCCCAACCCAGAACCACTCAAAAACTTCCCCCATTGGTGCGAAGTGTGGGATGCCTCGGGGCTAGTCCATCGTTGCGATGGCAAGGTAATGAACCTGTGGCGCACAAAGACAACGGCCAACGGTAAGCCCGTTACCATCTATGTCACCGGGCAGAAAGCGTGCGAAACCCACTTGCACCGCGACGGAAATCCCATGCGCGATAAGGTTGGACGCCTGGAAGTCATTCTGGCAGTTCAAAAAGATGACGGGCGCTTTATCCCGGCTTTCGGCGGGCAGTACGTGGGAACCGTGACGCTGGAAACGCACGGCTTCCACGACCTGAACCAGATCATCGGCACGCTGGAAAGCATGCCGTCTACCTGGCAGATTGACCAGGCTACCGGCGAATTGCTCTACCCGATCCCCTTCTTGCTGAAGCGGGTCAAGGAAAACGTATCTATCCCCGGTTATGGGGCACGTGAAGGCGAGAGAAGCCGCGCTGATAAGGTGATGGCTTACCTGACCGTCCACCCCGCCTATCGCATGGATCAGTTCGCCCAAATCTTTATGGGAGCGCCAGCCGCTCCCGCTTTGGGAACAGGCAAGCCCATGACCCCCGCCTTACCGTCACCCGCTCCGAAAGTCGTCCCGCCCCCCGAACAGTTGAACCTGGCGGGGGTGGAAGTGCTGGACGCTGACCTCTACGAACCGCCCACCTTTGACACCCCGCCCGCTACCGCTCCTGAATGGATGGATGCGGCGATAGCACTCTG
>Ga0209416_1001898_pt1 | contig 12846 bp, 19 predicted proteins | sample RifGroF1_FD_184001 | JGI IMG/M metagenome (GOLD analysis project Ga0209416, IMG submission 184001) | Groundwater microbial communities from Rifle, Colorado, USA - Groundwater F1 (SPAdes) (version 2) | ecosystem: Environmental > Aquatic > Deep subsurface > Groundwater | place: Rifle, Colorado...
TTTATAAAGGTTGTATTTTTTCTCTCTATTATTACCATTTCAGGCTTCTTACTCTCTGGATGTACTACTTCGGAAGAAAAATTAAGTGAATATAATAAACAGATAGAAGAGATAGATTTACTAATTGAGGAGATGGAATATAATTTGGCTTTAGAAAAATTAACTAAAGCATCTGAATTAATACCCTCTAGGATAGAAGCATATGAAAGGATAGTAGATATTTTCATTACTAAAAATAGATTAGAGGATGCTACTAAGATATTAGATGAATCTGCAACTAAATTATCAGATTCAGATAGGAGCTCTTTGTATGTAAGCATAGGGGAGGCATATTACAAGCTAAAATCTTTTGATAAAGCCCTCTATAACTATCAAATAGGTAAGGGATTTGATGGCTCAAATATGAAAGCATCATTTGGTATAGCTAAGGTATATATTCAGAAGGGTAATATTGAAGGTGCTAAAAAGTTGCTTGAGGATAAGTATGAAGGAGAGGAGTATATAGAATCTCAATTAATACTTTCATATTTACACTCACTTAATAGTGTAGAAAAGGCATTGGATGTAATTAAAGATGTAGAGCCAGGGGATGATTGGAGAGAGAAGTATACAAATTGGAGTAAGCTCTTAGAAGGCTTAACAGATGACGAACTATTTAATGGTGCTAAGTTAGGAAAAGTATATATGGATGAAGGTTACCCATATCTATCAATAGCGTTATTAGAGCCTTTAAAATCTAAAATGCTTGAATACATGGATGGTATATATATACTTGGGAAAGCATATTATGAACAGGGTGAGTATCAAAAGAGTATAGATTTGCTTGAAGATGGTGTATTTGTTAGTAATCTTAATCAGTATGTATATTGGGTATTAGCAAGAGACTACTATATGTTAGATGACTTAGAAACATCTTTCTCCTACTATGAAACAGCCCTCTCATATGGTGGTGATTATGCTGAACAAGATCTTTACATGGAGTATTTAGATTTTCTTTTTGAAGAAAACCGTACAGAGAAAGCCCTAGAGGTTATGAAAAGAGCAGAGAGAATATTTGATAGGGATTGGGTTAAGCTGTATTACATGGAGCTTTACACTTTAAGGAAAGATTTCGAAAAATTCGAATATCATATGAATAGGGTAGATTACAGTAAATTAGATGTTGAATTAAAATCTGACTACCTATATGTAAAGGGTGATTACTTTATACAAAATGGTCAACTAGATGATGCTAATCGTACATTAGATTTGTTCTGGGAATTAGATCCTTACGATTGTAGGTACAATCTCTTAGTAGCTCAACTAAGTTTCCAAGAGGGTAATTTAGATGATGCTAGAATATATTCTAAGAAAGCAATAGAGTATGACACACAAAGAGAGGTTACAGAACAAGCACTAAAGCTATTGGCTCAGATTGATTAGTCTGCTATAATCCCCATTGGTGTAATCCTAATTTCCCATTAGGTGTTTAATTTAAAGATATGTATATATGCAAACCTATGATGTAAAAATGCCTCTAGAGCAAACCAGAAATATTGGTATCATTGCTCATATTGATGCTGGAAAAACAACAACAACTGAAAGACTTTTGTACTTTACTGGCCAAATCCACAAGATGGGTGAAGTACATGAAGGTGCAGCTACTACTGACTTCATGGAACAGGAAAGAGAGAGAGGAATCACTATACAATCAGCAGCTGTAACATGTTTCTGGGACTTTGATGGTAAGAGATATAGAATTAATATCATTGATACACCAGGACATGTAGATTTCACCGCTGAAGTAGAGAGGTCTTTAAGAGTATTAGATGGTGCTGTAGTTATCTTTGATGGAAGAAAGGGTGTAGAACCTCAATCTGAAACAGTATGGAGACAGGCTAATAAATATAAGGTCCCTAGAATTTGTTTTATGAACAAAATCAATTTGATTGGAGGAGATTTTGATAAGAGTTTTGGTACTATTAAAGCTCGTTTAAGTAACAAAGCTGTAGCTATTACACTCCCTATTGGTAGAGAGAGTGAGCTTTACGGATATATCGATTTGGTAAAAAACAAAGCTTTTAAATATGAAGGACCAGACTCTCCAGATTTAATAGAAATCCCAATACCTGAAGAACTAAAAACTAGAACAGAAGAATATAGAGCAACATTGATAGAAACATTAGTTGAAATGGATGATGCTTTAATGGAGAAATTCTTTGCAGGAGAAGAAATTACCGTAGATGAATTAAAAATGGCATTAAGGAAAGGAACATTAGAGAGTAAAATCTTCCCAGTATTAGGAGGTGATTCAAGAACCTCTATGTCTAAAACTTTACTAGATTACATTACTCTCTGTTTACCCTCTCCACTAGATGTACCTCCTGTACAAGGAGATCATCCAAAAACAGGTGCAGAGGTAGAGAGAAAACCAGATGAGTCAGAACCATTTTCAGGTTTAGTGTTTAAGATTGTAAATGATCCTCATATTGGAAATCTTTCTTACTTTAGAGTTTACTCAGGCACTATTAAATCAGGTACATATGTATTTAATTCTACAAAAGGTATTAGAGAAAGAATTAGTAGATTAGTATTAATGCATGCAGATGATAGGGAGGAAGTAGATATTTTAAGAATTGGAGATATTGGTGCAATCGTAGGTCTTAAAGACTCTGTAACAGGAGATACTCTTTGTGATGAGGCAAATCCAATAATATTGGAGCAGATATCATTCGCAGAACCAGTTATCTCTCAAGCTATAGAGCCTGCTACAAAATCTGATGAAGAAAAAATGTCTGAAGCTTTGATTAGATTAGTTAAAGAGGATCCTACCTTTAAGGTAGAGAGTAATATAGAAACTGGTCAAACCATTATCTCGGGTATGGGTGAGTTACATTTAGAAATCATGGTAGATAGAATGAAGAGAGAGTTTAATGTATTAGCAAATGTAGGTAAGCCACAAGTAGCTTACAGAGAAACTGTAAAAGGAGTATGTGAACAAGCAGAGGGAAGATATGTAAAGCAATCAGGAGGTAAGGGACAGTACGGTCACTGTTGGTTAAAGATAGAGCCTAATGAAAAAGGTAAAGGTTTTGAGTTTGTAGACGCTATTAAAGGAGGATCAATTCCTAGAGAATTTATTACTCCTGTAAGAAAGGGTATTGAAGACTCTATGAAGGCAGGTGTAGTTGCAGGGTATCCTGTTGTAGATATGAAAGTAACCCTCTTTGATGGATCATACCATGAGGTTGACTCATCTGAAGCAGCCTTTAAGATTGCTGCCTCTATGGCATTTAAGGAAGGTTGTAGAAGAGCTTCCCCAATACTTTTAGAACCAGTAATGGATGTAGCAGTAGAAGTTCCTCAGCAATATATGGGTGATGTAACAGGTTCTTTAAGTAGTAAGAGAGGACAAATTCAAGGTACTGAAGATATTGGTAATGGTATTACAGTAATAAATGCGTTAGTACCACTTTCTGAACTTTTTGGATATACAAGTGAACTACGATCAATAACTAGTGGAAGAGGAAGTGCAAACATCGAGCCATCTCACTATGCAGAGGTACCTAAAAATGTTGCAGAGGAGATTGCATTGGGTAAGTAATTGGAAAGAGTGTGTAAGTAAGTTTAAAAATATCATTTAAACACTTGCATATATTACCTCTTTTTGATAATATTCAACGCAGACTCGTTCATTCTTTTAGAATAGAGTATTATGTTGTTGTTAAACAATATTTATATATAAATTAATTAAATATATATTCATGGCAGACTTCGAAAGAAACAAGCCTCACATGAATATCGGAACCTTAGGTCATATAGACCACGGTAAAACTACCTTGGTTCGTGGTATTCTAAATGCTTTTTCCACAGATGCGGATAGAGCAAAAATGACTGACAAATTGGATAAAGATCCAGAGTCAAGAGCAAAGTCAATAACTGTTGCAGTAGCACATGTAGAATTTGAAACAGATTCTAGACACTACGCATTAGTAGATTGTCCAGGACATAAAGACTACATTAAGAATATGATCACAGGTGCGGCACAAATGGATGGTGCAATCTTGGTTGTATCTTCTGATGATGGTGCTATGCCTCAGACAAAAGAGCATATCCTCTTAGCAAAGCAAGTTGGTGTTCCTAAGATGGTTGTATATATAAACAAATTTGGAGATGCAGATGATGAGATTTTAGAATTAATCAAAGCAGATGTATCAGATCTTTTAGGTAAATATGGATATGATGCAAATGCTCCAGTAATTGTAGGAGATGCATTAAAAGCTCAAAAGGGAGAAGAGGAAGGATTGGTATCAGCAAGAGAATTGATGAAAGCAGTTGATGAATTTATCCCAATACCTGAAAGAGATGTAGAGAAACCATTCTTAATGCCAATTGAAGATGTATTCTCAATTGAAGGAAGAGGAACAGTAGTAACAGGAAGAATTGAAAGAGGAGTATTGAAACTAAATGGTGATGTAGAGATATTAGGTATGGGAAGAAAACCACAAAAGACTGCAGCTACAGGAATAGAGATGTTCAACAAATCTATGAAAGAGTGTCAAGCAGGAGATAATGTAGGTATTTTGTTAAGAGGTTTGAAGAGAACAGATGTAGAGAGAGGTCAAACACTTTCTGCACCAGGTTCAGTAGAAACACACACCGAGTTTAAAGCAGAGGTATATATCTTAAGTAAAGAGGAAGGTGGAAGACACACTCCATTTATAACTGGATATAAGCCACAGTTCTATGTAAGAACTGCAGATGTAACTGGTGAAGTTACTTTAGCAGAAGGAATAGAAATGGTTGCTCCTGGAGATAACACAGAGTTTAACGTAAAGCTAGTAGCTCCAGTAGTAATAGAAAAAGGTCAAGGATTTGCAATTAGAGAGGGTGGTTCAACAGTAGGTAAGGGAATAGTAACAGAGATTCTTAAGTAAGAATACATAGGGAGGTAGGTAACTACCTCCCTGTATATTAAAGTTTAATTTAGCTCTTTAAGATAGAATGAGTGATACAGGTCCAAAAATTAGGGTAAAGTTAAAAGGGTATGATTCTGTTGTTTTAGACAAATCTGCCAAAAGTATAATTGAGACCGCTATTAGCACAGGTGCTAAGGTAGCAGGTCCAATACCTCTACCAACTAGAAAAAGAAAGGTAGCTGTAAATAGATCCCCATTCATCTATAAGAGTTCAATTGAACACTTTGAGATAGGTACTCATAAAAGAGTAATAGATATAATCGATCCAACTCCCAAGACAATAGATGCATTACAACATCTTCAAATGCCTGCTGGAGTAGGTATCGAAATTCAATAATAAAAAATATGAAAGCGATTTTAGGAATAAAAAAAGGAATGACAAGAGTATTTGAAGGAGATAGGGCTGTACCAGTTACAGTTATTGATGTCTCTGGTTGTAAAATCGCTAGAGTAATTAAAGATGAAGTAGTATTAGGATTAGGAAGTAAGAAGAAAGGAACTAAAGCAGAGTTAGGTAAGTATAAAGATTTAGGATATACTCCTGCGCACAAATGGGTACTTAAAGGAGAGTTACCAGAAGGTTTACAGATTGGAAGTGATGTAGTACCAGAGACATTTAACTTAGGTGATAAAGTAACAGTAAGCTCTACATCTAAAGGAAAGGGATTTGCTGGAGTAGTTAAAAGACATGGTTTTAAAGGAGGTCCTAGAACACACGGTCAATCAGATAGACTTAGGGCACCAGGTTCAATAGGTGCAGGTACAGATCCTGGTAGAGTATGGAAAGGTACAAGAATGGGTGGAAGAATGGGTTCGGAGAAAGTAACAATTAAAAACAAGAGAGTAGTAGGTATTAAAGATACATATCTTTTAATTAGTGGTCCAATACCTGGTTCTAATGGAGATTTAGTAAAAATATTTGAAGAGTAATATGGCAGAAACAAAGAAAGTAACAAAAAAAGAAACAACAAAATTAAATCCAATGGTATGGGATATACCATACAATGGAGATTTAATAGCACAAGTACTCTATGTATTTGCTAGTAATGAGAGAAAAGGTACCTCAAGTGTAAAAGGTAAGGGTGATGTATCAGGAGGAGGAAAGAAACCATGGAAACAGAAAGGAACAGGAAGAGCAAGATCTGGTTCAATCAGATCCCCGCTATGGGTAGGTGGTGGTGTTACATTTGGTCCTAATAACAGGAATTGGAAGAGGAGTATAAATAAGAAGATGGTACAGAAGGCCCTATGTATGATGCTTTCTCTAAGAAATAGGGAAGAGTTAGTAAAGTTTGTAAATATTGATTCTGAAAAAGAACTAAAAGATTTAAGAGTAAGTATTGATAAGGAAGTCTCTAAGAAGAGTTTACTAATCTCAGGTAGTGAGAAAGCATCCTTAGCATTGAGAAATGTAAAGACCTTTAAAGTAGTTACCCCTATGGGAGTTAACTTAAAAGATATAGTAGCAGCTAGAAATATACTTGTAGATATGGAAGGACTTAATATATTGGAAAAGAGATTAACAAATGGAAAATAAAGAAATAATGTTAAAACCTGTAGTTTCTGAGAAATCATATGGACTTGCTAATGCAAGTAATAAGTATGTTTTCTTTGTTGATACAGGAGTTAACAAAATAGAGATTAAAAAGGCTGTAGAAAAGAAATATAAAGTAACAGTACTAGATGTTAATACAGTTGTTAAACCTGGTAAAGGATTTAAGGATTGGAAAAGTAATAAATCTTTTAGAAAGAGTGATAAACGTAAAGCAATAGTTACCCTAAAAAAGGGAGATAAGATTGATGAATTTTTAAATATTTAATATGGCAGTAAGATCATTTAAAGCTACAACTTCTACACTAAGAGGCACAAAATTAGAGGATAGGTCCATGCTTGAAAAAAAGAGTGGTCCAAGAAAGCTTACTGTTGCTAAAAAACAGAAATCAGGAAGAAATAACCAAGGTAAGATAACAATAAGACATAGAGGTGGTGGGTTTAAGAGAAGAGTAAGAATAATAGACTTTAAGAGAGAGAAGTTTGATATAGAGGCAAAGGTATTAGGATTGTACTTTGATCCAAACAGAAGTGCTCATTTAGCCCTTTTACAGTATACAGATGGAGATAAGAGATATATAATAGCACCTCGAGGAATAAAAGAAGGAGATAAGTTAATCTCTGGAGAGAAAGTAGACATATTGCCAGGGAACGCAATGAGGATTAAAAATATTCCTTCTGGAACAATAGTTCACTGTATAGAGAATAGAGTTGGAAAGGGAGCTACATTTGGTAGATCTGCAGGACAAGAGATAGTAGTACAGGGTATAGATCCAACAGGTAAATATGTACAGATTAAGTTGTCTTCTGGAGAAATTAGATTAGTACCAGCAGATGGAATGGCAACAGTAGGACAGGTAGGTAATGAAGAGAAATTAAATGTTAAGTTAGGAAAAGCAGGAAGAAGAAGAAACTTAGGATGGAGACCAGTAGTTAGAGGTATGGCTATGCACGCTGTAGAGCATCCACACGGTGGTGGAGAAGGAAAAGGTGTCATTGGTACTGCTAAAGATATTTGGGGTAATAGAATTGGAACAAGAACAAGAAAGAATAAGAGAACAGAGAGATTAATAATTAAAAGAAGAAGGTCCCCTCAAAGACCTTTTGCTAAGAAATAATTTAGGAGGATACATATATGTCTAGGTCACTAAAAAAAGGAGCATATGTAGATGAAAAGTTACAATTAAAGGTAAAAGCCGCTTTAGCAAGTGGTGTTAGAAAGCCAATTAAAACATGGGCTAGAGCATCCACAATAACTCCTGAAATGGTAGGTTTAACATTTGGTGTACATAATGGTAAGAAACATGAAGAGGTATTAGTTGAAGAATCAATGATAGGACACAGATTAGGAGAGTTTTCTCCAACAAGAAAATTCAAAGGACATGCCAAAAAGGGTAAATTAGCTAAAGTATATGGAAGTAGTGGTAGATTTGAAGAATAAAAATATGGAAGCAAAAAAAACAACAGTAAAAGTAAAGAACATAGCACAATCACCACAGAAATTAAGATTAGTGGCTGATTTAGTTAGAGGTAAGGGTGTAGAAGAAGCTTTGGATATATTAGCTTTGACAAACAAAAAAGGAACAATTTTTGTCTCCAAGGCTATTAATTCTGGAGTAGCTAATGCAAGAGATTTGTTTAGTGTAGATAAAGATGAATTGAATATAACACATATATCAGTAGATGGAGCTCCAGTATTTAAAAGAGGAAGATTTGCTTCAAGAGGTAGATCCTCAAGAATATTAAAAAGAAGATCACATATTAATTTAGAATTAACTGTTAAATAATGGGAAGAAAGGTCAACGCAAATGCAATTAGGATGGGTATAAACAAAACCTGGAATTCTGTTTGGTATACTTCAAAAAGAGAATACCCCGCTATGCTAGCTCAAGATTTAGAGGTTAAGAAGTTAGTAACAGCAAGAATGAAAGATTCTGGTATAGATAAGATATTGATAAATAGAACAGCACATAAGATAGAGGTAGAGTTGTATGTTGCAAGACCAGGTGTAGCAATTGGAAGAGGTGGAGAAGGAATAGATATCTTACAGAAAGATTTAAAGAAAATGACCAAAAGTGATGTAGAGGTAAAGATTAAAGAGGTAAGGAAAGCAGACCTTTCTGCTAGGATAATAGCTAGATCAATTGCTGACGGTATTGAAAGAAGACAACCATCTAAATTACTAGCAGCTAGTGCAAAGGAAAAAGCTATGATGGCAGGAGCAAAAGGTATAAAGATATGGATATCAGGAAGAATAAATAATGCAAGTCAGGCTAGAACAGTAAAACAGGGAGATGGTTCTGTACCAGCTCAAACACTTAGAGCAGATATAGACTACGCAGAAGAGACAGCAAAGACATTAGATGCAGGATTAATGGGTGTAAAAGTTTGGATATATAAAGGAGAGAAAAATAATATAGAAGACGAAAACTAGAAATGTTACAACCTAAGATAAGAAAACATAGAAAAGAGTTTAGAGGAAAGATGGGAGGAGTAGCTTCAGCTAATAACTCCATAGCCTTTGGTGAATACGGTCTTAAATCTATGCAATGTGCATGGATTAAAGCTAGAGAAATCGAAGCAGCTAGAAGAGCTATTACAAGCCATATGAAAAGAAAGGGAAAGGTATGGATAAAGATCTTCCCTCATAAACCATATACACATAAAGGTACAAACAGTAAAATGATTGCTGGTAAAGGAGAAGTAGAGGGATATGTTGCAGTAGTAAAACCGGGTACAATGCTTTTTGAAATTAGTGGAGTAGCAAGAGATATAGCACAGGAAGCCATGAGATTAGGTGCTCAGAAACTTTCAGTAAAGAGTAAATTTGTATCTAAAAAAGAGATTTAGTCTTGAGAGAACTTAATATTACTGATAGAATACAAACCGTTTTAAATATATAAATAAAAAAATGACAGAGAATACAGGAAACAAAAGAGAGTTAGAAGGTATAGTGGTAAGTAACAGTATGATAAATACTGTTAGAGTAAGAGTTGATACAGCTCAAGCTCACCCTGTATATAGAAAAGTAATAAATAAGAAGAAGATTTTCTTTGCACATACAGATAAAGAATTAGAAGTAGGAAGTAAAGTTAGAATAAGAGAAAGTAAACCATATTCTAAGAATGTAAGATGGATAGTAATTAATAAAGAATAAAAATGATACAGACAGGATCAAACTTAATAATTGCAGATAATAGTGGAGCCAAGGTAGGAAAAATAGTTGGTATTCCTGGCTTTTCTAAAATTAAGTTTGCTGGATTAGGACATGTTGTTAAAGTAGCAATACAAAAAGCTCTACCTAATAGTGGAGTAAAAAGGCATGAAGTATTAAGCGCAGTAATAGTAAGAGTACGTAAAGAGCATAAAAGAAGAGACGGTTCATATGTTAGATTTGATGATAATGCTGCAGTAATAATAGATAATAAGAAAAGTCCTAAAGGAACAAGAATATTTGGTCCAGTAGCAAGAGAATTAAAAGAGAAAGGATTTGATAAAATAGTATCTCTTGCTCCAGAGGTTTTGTAATTTAATAAGAATGAAAATGAAGATTAAAAAAGGTGATACAGTAAGAATACTCTACGGAAAAGACTCTGGTAAACAGGGTACTGTAGTAGCTACAAATCCAAAGAGTAAAAAGATTGTAGTAGATGGAATTAATGTATATAAGAAGCATGTAAAGGGAGATGGTAGAACTAAGACATCTGAAATTCTTACCATTGTAAAACCTTTGGATGTTTCTAAAGTAATATTAATTTGTAGTAGCTGTGGTAAACCTACAAGAGTTGGAATTAAAAGAGAAGGAGATAAGGTAGAGAGAGTATGTAAAAAGTGTAATAAGGTAATAGAGATAATAGAAAAGAAGAAAGAGGAGCCTAAAGCAGAGAAAAAGAGTACTACTAAAAAAAGTACAGCTAAAAAGAGTACAGTTAAAAAGACAGCAACTAAATCAAAAACAGTTAAAAAATAATGGCACGATTAAGAGAAGAGTTTGACAAAACAATAAGGAAGGAAATGATGAAAGAGTATGGATACCCTAGCTTAATGGCTGTACCTACTCTAAAAAAGATAGTTCTTAATGTAGGAGCAGGAGACGCTATTAACGAATCTGATGCACTAGAAGATATTGTAAATATGATAACTACAATCTCTGGTCAGAAACCAATAGTAAATAAAGCAAGAAAAGCAGTATCTTCTTTTAAAGTAAGAGAAGGAATGGAAATAGGTGTATCTGTAACTTTGCGAGGTAACAGAATGTGGGAGTTCTTTGATAAACTAGTAAGTGTAGTATTCCCTAGAACAAAAGACTTTAGAGGATTAGATGTAAAAGCTTTCGATGGAGCAGGTAACTACTCAATAGGTATAGAAGATCATACTGTATTTCCTGAAATAGATGCTAACAATATTAGAAAAGTAAGAAGTTTACAGGTAACAATAGTTACAAGTGCAAAAGATGATAAGGGTGGTAAAGCCTTTGTAGATAAATTTGGATTCCCATTTAAAAAAGATGTCAACAGAAGCTAAAGAACACAAAGCAAGAGAATTGAAAAAGAAGAGTAAATTCAAATCTAGAGTTTACAATAGGTGTGAATTATGTGGTAGATCTAGAGCATATTTAAGACACTACGGTATATGTAGAATATGTTTTAGGAAATTAGCAAGTAATGGGGAAATCCCCGGAGTTAAAAAAGCTATATGGTAATTTAATAAATATAAAAATGAACGATTTAACAGCAGATCTTTTAGCAAGATTACAAAATGGAATAGATAGAAGGAAAGAGGAAGTCTTAGTACCTAAGACTAAAATGAACATGGAAATTTTAAGAGTACTAAAAGAAGAAGAGATGATAATTGACTATACAGAAGTAGAAGAGGGATTAAGTGTAGAGATTGTATATGATGGTAAAGAACCAATGGTTACTCACTTTAAGAGAGTAAGCAGTCCTGGTCAAAGAATATATATTGCTAGTAAGGATATTACACCTGTTTTAAATGGTAGAGGTATTGCAATCATCTCTACATCAAAAGGTTTAATGTCTGGAGCTATGGCTAAGAGTAAGAAACTTGGTGGTGAATTAATATGTAAAATTTGGTAATTTAAATGTCTAGAGTAGGTCTAAACCCAATAACAATTGAAGAAGGAATACAAGTAACAGTAGAGGGTAATATTGTAACAGTTACTGGTGATGGTAAAGAGTTAAAGATTTCTTTTCCTGAGATCTTAACAGTAGATGTTAATGATAATGTTGTACAAGTAAATAGAAAAGACGATGAGAAATATTCTAAGTCTATACACGGAACCATTAGAATGATAATATCCAATGCTATTAACGGTATTAAGAACGGTTTTGAGAAAAAGTTAGAATTAGTAGGTGTAGGATACAGAGCTAAAATGGAAGGTACAACCTTAGTAATGAGTTTAGGATTAAATCATCCTGTAAAGTTTGAGAGTCCTGAAGGTATTACTATAGAGGTACCAGAGGAAACAAAGATAGTATTAAAGGGATATGATAAACAGAAGTTAGGTGAAGTAGCAGCTAAGATAAGGGCAACTAGAAAACCTGAACCATATAAGGGAAAAGGTATTAGATATGAGGGAGAGTATGTAAGAAGAAAGAGTTCTAAATCAGGTATAACAGCATAAAAATATGAAAAAGACTAAAAGAGAAAAAAGAGAAAAAAGAAAATTACATATAAAGAAGAGATTAAGTGGTACTGAGTCTAAGCCAAGAGTCTTTGTATTTAAGAGTAATAAATACTTCTATACTGGTGTTGCTAATGATGAAACATCTACAGTATTAACCAGTAAAGTATGTGATAAGAAGAAGGAAGAGATATTAAAAATGGCAAAGGTATTTGCTGCTGAAATGAAAAAGAAGAAAATAGAAGTAGCAGTATTTGATAGAAGTGGATATAGATATCACGGTTTAATAGCTGCATTTGCAGATGAATTAAGAAAAAATGGTATTAAAATTTAGATTAAATATATAAATGTCTGAACCAAGAAGAGAAAGAAAAGAAAATATGTATGACAAGAAGACAGTCTCTATCAGAAGAGTAGCTAAGGTTACTAAGGGAGGAAAGAGATTGAGATTTAGCGCTATGGTAATAGTTGGAGATCACAATGGTTCTGTAGGAGTAGGTTTAGGTAGAGGTTCTGATACTAGAAGTGCAGTAGAAAAAGGTGAGAGAACAGCTACAAAGAAAATGACTAGAATACAGTTAGCAGGAGATACAATACCTCATGAAGTACTTCATAAAGAGGGTGCAGCTAAGGTATTACTAAGACCAGCTAGACCAGGTACAGGTGTAATTGCAGGTTCATCTGTAAGAACA
>Ga0209416_1001903_pt1 | contig 12814 bp, 13 predicted proteins | sample RifGroF1_FD_184001 | JGI IMG/M metagenome (GOLD analysis project Ga0209416, IMG submission 184001) | Groundwater microbial communities from Rifle, Colorado, USA - Groundwater F1 (SPAdes) (version 2) | ecosystem: Environmental > Aquatic > Deep subsurface > Groundwater | place: Rifle, Colorado...
CTTCTGAAAGAGTTGTAACATCTTCAGAAATAGATGCTGCGAGGGTAGATAATCCTACTGGTCCACCATTAAAGCTTAACATTATGCATTTGAGAATCTCTCTATCTATATTCTCCAAACCTCTTTCATCTATACCAAGCAATGTTTGAGTCTTCCCGACTATCTCGTCAGTAATTACAGAGACATTCTCACTACTTGCATAGTCTCTTGTTCTCTTAAGCAATCTTAAACCAATTCTAGCTGTACCTCTTGATGATTTCGCAAGCTTATCTAGGGCCCCCTTCTCTATTTTTATCTTCCAAAGTTTAGCAGCTCTTTCAAGAATGGAAACCATATCTTCATCACTAAAGAAATCCAATCTCTGAACTAAACCGAATCTCTCCCTCATTGGAGAACTAATCTTCCCTATCTGGGTTGTTGCCCCTATTAATGTAAACGGCTCTAAGTTCAACCTAATGGTTTTTGCCGAAGGACCCTTTCCCATGACAATATCTAGAACTCCATCTTCCATAGCTGGGTAAAGAATTTCCTCTACCACTCTAGATAATCTATGTATTTCATCTATGAAGAGTACATCATTTGCTTTTAGTCCTGTTAATATGGCCGCCAAATCTCCCTGCCTCTCTACTGCTGGACCAGAGGTTATCCTAAGATTGCACCCTATCTCGTTTGCTATGGCCATAGCAAATGTAGTTTTGCCTAACCCTGGAGGTCCATAGAAGAGTATATGGTCTATGACTTCCTTCCTCTTCTTCGCAGATTCAATCATCATCAGGAGTGTTCTCTTCTCTTGTTTTCTTCCAATAATTTCTTCCAATCTACTTGGTCTAATCTTCTGTTCTAATTGTGCGTCTTTTTTCTTAGGTTCTTTTACTACTTTCTCAATATTTTCACTCACAAAACTTGATTGTATCATTATTCAGATAGTACTCTCTTAATTAAATCTTCTATCTCCATGCCCTCGTCTTTGTCCAACATCTTTTCTCCTAAATCTACCTTCTCATTTAATATATCTCCAGAGAATCCCAAAGCCTTTAAGGCATTCTTCAAGTCCCTACTCTTCGCACTAGATACCTTTCCATCTTTGTCAAAGTCAACCTTACCTCTCAATTCAAGGATTATCTTCTGTGCTCCCTTACTTCCAAGTCCAGATACCTTGCTTAATTTCTTAGCATCTCCCTCGAGTATTATCTTCTCTAGTTCTTCTTTCCTGTATGTAGAGAGTACTGCTAAAGCAATTTTAGGACCTACTCCAGAGACTGTAATTAACTCCTCAAAGAAATCTCTTTCTTCTTCTGTCTCGAAACCAAAGAGAGATTGAGCATCCTCTCTGACATGGAAATGGGTATACAGAGAAAGCTCTTGTTGTTTCTCAACTGAAGGGAAATTCTGAGGGATATGTACTCGGTAAGCTATACCCATTTTGGTTAAGAGATCAATGTATGAATCTTTTCCAAAGGACATTTTTTGAACCACACCCGATATGTATGAAATCATTATTTATTATATCCTTGATATTAAGACTTGTGTAGCTATAGCGATTGCTATAGCGTCTGCTGCATCATCTGGTTTTGGAATTTCTTTTAATCTGCATATCATCTTTACGTTTTCCTGTACCTGTCTCTTTGTAGCTTTGCCATATCCTGCGATAGAGCTTTTTACCTGTAATGGGGTAAATTCTTTTAGAGGTAGTTTATTCTGTTCTAAAACGAGAAGCACTACTCCCCTAGCTTCTCCCACAGCTATTGCGGTTGTAACATTTTTACAAAAAAGAAGTGTCTCTACACCAGCATATTCTGGTTTGTACTTTTTTATTAGCTCATGTAAATCTGTATATATCTCTGCTATTCTCTCGGAAACAGTTAAACCCTTTTTAGTAATTAAGGCACCGTAATCTACAGGGGTTGGATCTCCATTGTCATTGAAATCTACAATTGCCCATCCAGTGGTAGCAAGTCCAGGGTCTATACCTATTATTCTCATGGTACTATTCTAACATTTTCTGATTCTCTTTTTGGATAAGTTCTTGTACCTCATTAAATCCGTTACCCAAAGATATCCTTTCGTCCTCTTCCATGTCATCAAGATTGATTATTGTACACTCCACTGCCCTACCATCTTTGAACTGTATAATGGGAACAATATCTAGTGTTGCTTCTTTCTCAAAAGTTCTCTCATAGGAAAACAACAAACTGACATCATCTTTACTCAGAGTATTTCCAAAGCTAACAACAGGATACTCTTGTTTATGCCTAGGAGTCCAGACTATAGCATAAAGATAACTTTCTATGTTACCGACAATTAAAACATCATTATTATCACTTATTGACTTGGGGTTTTCTAATATCTTTTGGAATCTTTCCTTTAGCGCTTCTCTCCTTTTTAATACCAAATCAGATTGAAGATCCCTCTCTGTTTTTGTAATCTTAAGCGAATCTTTTGGGTCCATAATAGTATTATATATAACTTATATAATACCACTATATCCTATATGCACCCTACTCTGTCAAGTCAGTAATTAATAGAATCTGTTCTAGATATTACCGTACTAATCCTGATTCTTTAATGCAATCATACATTTATCGTAATTTGCTTCCATTAGCACCTTTTCCTCTGGATAAAAACTTTCTAGATCTATTACCGTACATTCGATAACTGATTCACCTGCAAATCTTATTATCGGTATAGCACTATCCATATTGCAATTGTTTCTATTTTCTAGACAATCTCTTTCTGCACAGAGCAATCCAACTCTATATCTTTCTGTATGAAAATCTCCATACATAATAGCCCTCTCATAATCACCTTCTCTTTCATCTTCAATTGTAAAAGCACAGATATAGCTTCCGCGCCTTTCTAACTTAAATAAATTAGTAATTGAAGAAAGTTTATTTTCTGGATCTTGTATTGCTTCTGTTAGCTTTAGAATTTTTTCTTCTCGCCTTTCTCTATTAGGAGATTTTTTCTCTTGAGGATCTCTGAACATATAAATAAAAATATAAACTTATTTGGAGCAGTTTATACATTTTCTGTCATTGTAGCATTTTTCTCTGCTATTATTCTCTGTACTTCATTGAAACCAGACTCTATTTCTTCTCTTTCAGGACCTTCAAAATTATTCAGATTCAGAATTCCACACTCTATTTGTTTTCCATTCTTTAGCTGTATAACTGGAGCACTATCGTTATATCCTCTCTCCTCCCAATCTCTTTCATAGCAAAATATCAAATGTTTACTTTCCATTGTTATATTACAATCCACAGGAACAGCATGATACACACTGTTTTTTACTGGAGAATAGAAGAACAGAGAAAGACAATTATCATATCTTTCAACAAAAAGAATCTTTTCCTGATTCTTGATGGATTCTGGATTTTTCATCAAATCAAGGATTTGCTCTTTAAGAGCATCGCGTCTTCGAAGAACTTCACCATAAGGAATCTCTGCATGTACAAGCATTCGGGTATTATGTACAACTTATATTATACTACTATATCTTACTCACACCCTACTCTGTCAAGTCTGTCCATACATCCTGAACATCATCATAATCTTCTAGCTTCTCAATTGCTTCTTCTACCTTTACTATTTCTTCTGCACTTAATTCTTTCTTCATCTTTGCCTCTTTAATTATAATGGCCTCTTTAATTACATACCCTAACTTAGAGATTGCATCTCTAACATGTGCAAATTGATTAAACTCTGTATATATCTCAAAACCCTTCTCACCCTCCACCTCTATCTCTACAATATCTAGAACACCATCAATATCCATAATTGAAAGCATTACAGTTTCAGGATCTTCTTTTTCAAAAATATCTCCCTCCCCAAACTTAGGAGACTTAACCATATGCCCACTCTTAACAACAATGTATCCCTTGGCCTCAAAATTCCACGATACAGAGCCTGTGTCCCCCATTCTACCCCCGATATCATCAAAAAGCTGTCTAATCTCTGCTACAGTTCTATTCTTGTTATCACTGAGTGTATCTACAAGCATCTGAATTCCAAAAGGACCAAACCCCTCATATGTATTCTCTTCAAAAACAACACCATCCCCACCCTCTCCAGTACCTTTCTGTATAGCCTTCTCTATTCTATCTGCTGGAAAACCAGCTTCCTTTGCCTTATCTATGTACAATCTTAAATTGGGATTCATTACAGGATCTCCACCACCCTGCCTAGATGCATGAGTAATCATTACTGAAAGTTTGGAAAATATCTTCCCCTTCTTAGCATCATTGGCTGCTTTTTTGTGCTTAATTGTATCCCACTTAGAATGTCCTGACATTGTATTAAATTTTTACTTTATATCTCTTCTCTTCTACCGATTCCTCTTTCTTTTCATATTTCCTGTCTGCTACCGGCTGTACCTCAGTTTCTACTTTCTCTTTGTTTACAGAACGATTCCCCTTCTCACTATATGATTGCCTACTCCACTTATCTATCTTCTCCTCTATCTCTGCTCTTGGTACACCATATTTCTCTCTAGATTTCTGTACAATCTCCTCCCTAAGATGGAATTTCTCGTATCTTGGAGGAAGAGACTTGGCACTAAATGGCGTTGAAGTCATACCATCTATACAGAGCTTTACATACATAGAGAAGGCATCTAAGGATACTAGGTCATCCGCAGATACCACAGGAGCAAATTCCTTCTCAAGGATTGACGCATCTGCCTGGCTAACTACAAATGAGCCCAAAGTTCCAACATTACCAAAGATGGCTTGCCTTACAGTTAAAGGTAATTGATCAATATACTGGTTAGTCATGATTAGGTTGAGTTTGTATTTTCTTGCTTCTGAGAGAATTTTTGCAAAAGAATCTGTAGCGAAATTCTGAAATTCATCTACATACAGGAAGAAATCTTTTCTTTGCTCAAAAGGAATATCTACTCTTTCCATAGCAGTTGCCTGAAGCCTTGTGATTATCATTCCACCAAGAAGAGATGCTGTCTCCTCTCCAAGCTTACCTTGGGCTAGATTTACAAGAAGGATTTTACGATTATCCATAATTTCCCTTAAATCTATTGTAGATTTAACCTGTCCAACGATATTTCTTGTAACTGCAGAGGAAATGAATCTACCAACCTTATTCTGAATTGGGGATACTGCTTCTGCGAGTAATCTTGGGTTCTGTGACATCTGTGCAAACTCCTCAACCCAGAACTTGTAAAGTATTGGATCGTGAACCTGCTTTAGTATGAACTTACGATAATTCATGTCTGTAAGCATCCTGATTACAGCCAAAAGAGTTATACCCTGTGCTTCTAGTGCAGTAGCCACGGTATTTGTAAGAATATATTGAAGTCTTGGACCCCAAGAGTCACCGAACTGCTTTTTGAACACCTCTACTACACCATCTGCTATCAAATCTCTTTGGGATTTGTCTTTTAATTCCAAAAGATTAAATCCTACGGGATTCTCAATATCTGTTGGATTAAAGTAGATAACATCATCTATTCTGTTTGGTGGAATATATTCTAAAAGCTCCTCTACCGTATCTCCATGAGCATCTACAAAACACGCACCATCTCCAGCTAATACATCTGAGATGAACATATTTTTAAACAAAGTAGATTTACCTGCACCTGTTTTACCAAGAAGGTAGAAGTGTCTAGCACGGTCTCCCCTTTTCAACCCAAAGTTAATCCTATGTCCTCTGTAATCTGTTTCTCCAAATATTGTTACATCTCCATCACTTGCTTTAGGGACATTCATAGGTGGTTCAAGCTTTTTTGACCTACTCCAAGCAATGGTAGGTGTCTCTACAGAAATATTTGGTAAATGATACAAGGATGCCAACTCTTCAATATTTAATATATCCTCTTCACCATTTGGCATGAATCTCTTAATATAATCTTCGTAAATTTCTTTCCCAGTTTTTTGAGGAACAGCATGAACAAAGTTGTTCAAATGTGCAGTAGTGAACTGCTTAAAGCTAGCCATCATGTCCCTGAGAATCTGCTCAGATCTCTCCTGTGTCCCAGCTTTTGTAACTATCCTAACCCTTACTTCAAAACCAAGCTTAAGCATTTTAGTCTCAATTTCACTTAGCTCTTCCTCTTGGCCTGGCTCTAGTTTAACAACCTCTTTCTTTGCTCCCTGTGATTCACTGTAGGAAAGATTTTTTCCAATTGTAGCGATTAAACTGGTGAGTTTTGCAATAATGTTGAAACCTCCCATATCTTTCCCCTCTCGAATAGCAGAGATATATTCCTTAGATTTCTTTTGCCAGTAATTAGAGATTGGCCTTACAATTATCTGCAACCAAGCCTTCTCCCCTTTCTCCAACTCTGACATAGCACCAGTTATAGCCGCAAGAGGATCTACTTCAAAATTTCTGAATGTCTTAATTGGGAATATGGAGTCCTTCTCCATCTCAACCTCTCCACTAGTAACAAAGGATTCCTCCCCTATCTCAGTATTATTTAATGAGTAATCTTTTTCATAGCTAATATCTGCATTGGGATACTGTGCGTAGATTTGTCCTTCTATGAATTTTGCTAAATGGCCAGGTGTTACAACAAAGAATCTTATCCCATCCTCGCAACTTGAAATTATCTCAAAACTAATAAGGTCTAGAGATTTCTTAGAGTCTCCCAAGATACCGTGAATAGAGGCAAACATCTGCTCTGCCGCAAGTGCTGATTTATCATTTTCCCTTGGGACAAGTATTTGCATCACAAGTGGATTGCGAATATCTTCAAAAACATCTACTCCCTCCTCCTTATTTCTTTTGGCAAAAATGAGGACAAAGGCAACAAAGACCAAGGAGAAAATTATTAAGAATAGTAATGGAAGTACCATAAGAGCAATTTTAGATTAAATATTCACTTTAAGCAAATATCCTAGAAGCTGTACATCCTTTTGATGTCCTCTCCCAAGATAATTACGATATCTCCAGTTGTCATAAAGTCTGGGCGTCCTTCTACAAGCTCAAAGTTGTCTGAGAATATCTCGGACACTATTTTAAAAGACTTCTTGAAATCGTCTGGCTTGGGTATATACATTATGGTTTTTTCAATAGTCTTTGGAGCATTTTCATACCTCACTACATCACAACCAGAGTTTTCAATTTTTCTTCCAAATTGCTGAGCAGCACCCGCGACTCCACTTCCGTTGTACACCTCTACCCTCACTCTTTCCTTTTCTAATTCTCTATCAATAAGAAGAGAGATTAATTCTCGATATGAATTATCAAATTTTCTACTAAGTAGATATCTCCTTATTCCTCCTGAATTGGCCAACTCTTCTTCCGAGTATTCAGAATTGCCCAAATCAATAGCATAGGATTCACTTGTTTGTAAAACTTTCTCAATTCCTTTTATCATATTCACTACTTCAATAAAGGATAAATCAGAGTAGATATTGTTGTCGAAATTCTTTATATCATTAACTTTGAATAAACTTTTAACGAAGGAAAGTTTTGAAGATATATCTTGAAGCTTAAAAAATCCCTCCGACAAGGAAGCATTACCCTTCTTAAACATCTCTCGATACCTATCTTTCGAGCCCATGTCCTCACCGAAAGCTGAATCTAGGGTTATATTTGCCTCGCTGCTTATATATATATAATCATTAAAGGTGATGCCTAAAATTTGGCTTATTTGCCACACCGCATACTCTACTCCCCTATCTTCTTGCAAAGTATCTCCTGCATATCTGAAAGAGGATATTGGGATTGCATTACCAAAATTCTCTTCTAAACCAGTAAAGTACAACCAGCTTGGTATATATACCAAAAGAGATTTCCCCTTCTCCTTGTTATTTAGGAATAAATATACCTCTGATATTCTTCTTTCATTTTCTAAACCCTCTTCAAACACGATTACGGTTCTCTTGGATTCACCATTACTTTGTGAGAGTAAATATCTTTGAGAACCATTTAATATTGTTTTGTCGATTGTGTTTACATTTGTAACAGTAAAAATGTAATACAAAACGAATCCAACTAAAAGTATTAACGGTAAAGATAGTAGAATGATTCTAAAAGGAAAATTACTCCTCGTTGTTTTTTTACTCCTTCTTCTTCTCATTTAATAAAGCCTAAAAGTTACTACCTTTCCATCCATATCTTCAAAGGAGATTAATATAGACTCTAGTTCTATCTGTTCTGGGATACCATCTTTTTTCGTTTTCTCATACAGCAGATCTCCTTCAATCGGAATACCCATATATGCCAGAGTTGCTCTAATTTGATGCATTCGACCTGTAAGAATATTTACAAGATATTCATTTTTTCCAATTCTTTTTATGTAGGATATGGCTTTCTTGGAATTTGGGGATTTTTCTTTCTTAAATTCCATTCTAAGTCTATTTTTTCTATCTCTGCCAATATATCCTTCGTACAGAGACCAACTTTCGTCCATTTCAAAATTATTCTTCTGGAGTGTGTCTAGTTCCTCTTTTATATCTTTTTCATATATCGTTAGAGCACTCTCACCTACTGCTCTTGCATGATATATTTTCTTAATTTCGTGGTTCTCAAATTCCCCTTGAAGATACTCTTGGGCCTTTGGTGTTTTAGCGAAAATCATTACCCCGGAAACACACTTATCTAATCTATGTACAAGTCCTGCCCTATTGAGTCTTGTGTCAAACTCGCCTTTCTTTTCTAGATATCCTCGGACAAAATTTACCAATGTACTGTCCGCGTTTTTCATACCAGGATGAACTGCAATACCTTTTGGTTTCTTCAAAACCAGATACTGCTCAGTTTCGTGAAGGATATCCAAGTCTCCAAGTTGGGGAACAATCCCTATATTATTGTCCTGCTGTTCTAGCTCCTGCACAATTCTTTCTTCCGAAATTTCTACTCTGTCTCCAGCCTTCAATTTGTAGGAACTTTTACTCTCTCGGTCATTTACTTTTACTACCTCTTTAAATATCTTGTGCAGAAAAGTTCTACTTGGAGCTTCAAACCCAAGTTCCTTCAACTTTTCGAGAACAAAGAGGTCAACTCTTACATTACTTTTATTTTCTTTCTCAACGGTTACGATCATATGTTTTATTTGGATAATCTGATTGGCTGATTAATATCTGCAGAAGAAATTGTTCTAACAGAAGATACTCTTTCGATTGATAATCTGGAATCTGTTTCCTGCCTTAGGAAGAAGAGACTCCCAATTAAGCTCCACAGGAGAAATACTAAACAGTTGATTTTGTCTATCACTGAAATGTCGTTTTGAAGATATACGTAGAGTATAAATGCAGTAGAGAGAAGAATGAGGAACAAATTGGTAAATATATATAACGCTTTCTCTTCCTTGCCTTCCGTGTTTGGAGTAACAAAGGAAAGAATTATTAGTATTAAAATAATAGGTACAAGTAAAACTCCTCCCTGCACTACCCACTCGGCATTGTTAGCTATGACACCAGAGAAAACAAAAGACATGGCAAGCATTGCTTCTGCAGAAAAGAAAACCACTGGAAACATCTCTCTCCAATGCCATTTTTTAATTATTACAACGCCAATAGTTGCAAAAAGAAGAAAGCTTACAAACATAACCAATATATTTATACCTCCATCAAAGATATTCAGAAATCTCCAAGGTAAAAGTCTAAACAGGAATATCTCCTCCCCATATTTTTCGTACGGTAACCAGTACCAGATGAATCCTGTGAATGTTTCCCAATTAGAAACAATGTATGCAATACGAGCTCCTACTAAGCTAAAAAATCCAGACAGAAAAAACATGTCGAAGGTAGAGGATCTCTCTTTCCTACTCTCCACACTTCCTCGCCAGAAGATAATTAATCCCATTAGAAAGATGAAAAGAAAAACTAGGGATGGATTAATCTGGGAAAGAAAGTCTATTATCTTTTGAGTATATGTACTAATCACAGTATATATAATACCACACGTTTATCTCTTCTGCCTTTTCTTTTTTGAAGAATGTTTCTTCCTGTTCTTCTTAACTTTTGTCTGTACAGGAGTCTCTTCCTTAACCCCTTTTTTCTTAAATGCACCTGCTAAACCGGAAGCCATAATTTTGTATCCACCGATTATTTTTCCACCCAATTTCTCAGATACACTTCTTCTCTGACCACTGTATTTAGTACCTTGGGTTTCAACTACCTCAGTAAGCTCTTCTCTTACTTCAAGGTTTTGCTTCTGCATCTCCTCTATACTTGGAGCTACTATCTCCTGTTTAATCACTGCTGTCTTAATTACTGCGCTACAAAATGGACAAAAGTTCGACTTTTTATCTACATACACTCCGCATGATGGACACTTTCTTTTGAGTTTGTAATTACATTTAGGACAGTAAAGGAATCCAGGATAGAGTTGAGTCCCACACTTTGGACAATCACCTAATTCTGATGTCTCGTATTTAAGATATCTTCTTTCAAGGTCTGCCCAGTATATTTCCTCTATCGTTTGACTAGGTCTAATGATTAAATATATTAACCAACCGAATACATTGAAAAGTGCTGCCAATATTACGTACAAAATTCTACTTCTTTTATTAGATGTCCTCTCTCCAGAATCTGCCCATATCCAGTCCAATACCACTATCCAAAATATCACGAAGGCAAAAAGCAATATCTTCCAAACAATATTGAAATTTATACTCCCTGCACCCTCTACAATTCCCAATATGAAACCTTCCATATTTTACTTAATATATAATTAAAAAATGGTCGAGGAGGGAATCGAACCCTCATACTATTGCTAGTACGGGATTTTGAGTCCCGCGTGTCTGCCAGTTCCACCACTCGACCTTATTAAGATGTATTATATCGCTATTTATCGCCTTTATACAAGTTTCTGAAACTTGCAATTTCGTTGACAAATGCTAACTTAACAAGACCAGTGGGTCCATTCCTATGCTTTGCGACAATTAACTCTGCAATTCCTTTATTTTCGGTATCTGGATTCCATGTTTCTTCCCTATCTATGAACATTACAACGTCGGCATCCTGTTCAATTGAACCAGACTCTCTAAGGTCAGACAGCTGTGGTCTCCTACCCTGTCTTTGTTCAATTGCACGAGATAGCTGAGATAGTGCTACAACTGGGACATTTAACTCTTTCGCAATATTTTTCAATCCTTGAGATATCTCACCAACTTCCAAGGTACGACTTTCTTTGTTGCTACCATGCATAAGCTGGAGGTAGTCTACGAAGATAATGTCTAGGCCTTTTTCTAAGACCAACCTTCTGGCTTTTGTTCTAATTGCGTTAATATGTTGCCCTGCTTGGTCATCAATAAAGAGATTCGCATCTGCTAATTCCCCCATTGTATCTGCTAATTTCATAAATTTCTTGTCACTTAATCTTCCCGTTCTAATCTCCCAGAAAGGAATTCCTGATTGCATACCAAGAAGTCTGTCCATAATCTGTGTCTGGGACATTTCCAAAGAGAAGAATGCTACTGTTTTTTTCTCTACCATAGCTGCATGTCTCATCATGTCTAGTGCTAGAGAAGTCTTTCCTACAGATGGTCTTGCGGCAAGAATAATTAGGTCTGATTTCTGGTATCCTCCAAGTAAATCATCTAAATCTTTAAAACCCGTAGAAATCCCAAGGTACGCTTCGTCCCTATCTGCTCTTTCTGCTCTTTCGTACGCATCTTTAAGAAGGTCTTTAATGTGTACGAAATTAGTTCTCGTACCCTTCTGTGCTATGTCAAAAATCTGCCTTTCAGATCTGTCAACCACCTCGTCCATACTTAGTGTCTCATCGAAAGCAAATTGAGTTACATCCTTGGCTGCAGATATTAGACCTCTTCTAGTAGCACTTTCTTTAATAATATTTGCATACTCTTCAGCATGTGAAGATGTAGATACTACTGAGGAAAGATCTGCAAGAAATGTTCTACCACCAATCTTTGAAAGCACCTTTTTCTTCTTAAGTCTGTCTGAGAGCGTAACAAGATCTACAGGAATAGCGTCATTAAAAAGTTCAAGTATATTTGAGTAAACAATTGCATTCCTTTCATCGTAGAAGTGTTCAGGAAGAAGCCATCCAGAAACTGCAATTACAGCATCTTTATCTAGTAACAAGCATCCAATTAATGATTGCTCTGCCTCTGTATTTTGTGGTGGGATTCTTTCCTCCATAACTTGTTATTTCAAAAATATTACTTCTACACTCTGTTGCTCTTCTTCGACCTTTTTCTTTGCAACATTCAAGGTCGTATCCTCCGTGACATTGGCAAAACCAAAGTATTTAATAAATTCATCCTTACTCTTTACACCTTCAAACTTGGAACCTTCCTCTTTGTATGCACATGGAAGAATGATTGAAGGGTCTATGTTTGAGATTACTTTTTCTAACTTCTCGAAGTCCATGAACTTCACCCCATCTCCAACTGGAAGAATTAATACATCTACATCACCCACATCCTTAACGCTATCAGGATTAAAACCGTTATCTGTACCACCGAGATACAGTACTCGGATATTCTTTTCATCTATCATGTAGAAATTCTCACCTACACTTCTTCGTATCATTAATCCACCCACTTCATATTCACCAGGGGTAAATATCTCCATAATTGTTTCTCTTGTATCGGGGATTACTTTACTATCTAGCTTTTTGGCCTTAATGAGGCTTTCTACTGTGTTATCTTCAGAGTTTGAGAAAAGGACAATGTCTGCTTTGGTCTTTGGAAATGATACTCCAGATTGCAAAAGATCCAATGGATCAGTAATTAGGGAGATGTTGGAGGAGGAAATTAGGAAACTGTTCCATCCGATTCTTTTAATCTTCATAGTTTACTATGTTTAAAATTAACAAATACTTCATTAGTATAACAGATTTCTTCAGGGGCAGTTTGAAGAAATACCTTATTCTGCTAGTCCCA
>Ga0209416_1001904_pt1 | contig 12811 bp, 2 predicted proteins | sample RifGroF1_FD_184001 | JGI IMG/M metagenome (GOLD analysis project Ga0209416, IMG submission 184001) | Groundwater microbial communities from Rifle, Colorado, USA - Groundwater F1 (SPAdes) (version 2) | ecosystem: Environmental > Aquatic > Deep subsurface > Groundwater | place: Rifle, Colorado...
AGGGGAGCGGCTGTAGGAAAAGTGGGCAATACAGGTAGATCGACGGGTCCGCATTTACATTTCGAGATATACTTAAATGGGGTTCGGGTTAATCCTCTGGGTTACTTAAAGTAAAGCTTTCTGCGAGTGGACCGTACCGTAATCGCCGTGCACAGTTTTATTCCCGAGCACTATCGATGAGGGAGGTTCGCGAGCGTTGCGAGTGGACCGTACCGTAATCGAAACGGTGTCTTACCCATGCGAAGGGTATGTACTACCACTATACTAACGGCCCAAATACCGAATCTGATAGATTATAACATTTTCTAGCCTCGCGTTTTTACAAAAATGGCCTTGACACCAGGCTCAATACTTTTAATAATAGTATTTAGAGTTGTGAATAATTACACGAACTTGTAAAAACGAGCCAGACGACTTGTAAAGACACGCACGAGACTACCCAAAAATGCCCAAATCAATCTACACCGTCAAAGAAGTAGCCGAACTTCTAGGTTTTTCTACGAACACTGTTTATAAATATTTGGATGACGGCAGCATAAAGGCAGTGAGGTTGGGTACTGAGGGTAGATTTAGGATTCCGGCCAGTGAGGTTGATAAACTTCTTCAGGAAAGAGGGGGAAATCCTCAGAAAATGAAAGTGACTTCTTTTGACCAGGGCCAAGAATTTCCCGGTGTTTTTGATTGGTTTATAGGCTTCTTATCTATCGGAATCGGCCTGTCCCAATTTATCTATCCGATATATTTTTTTACGAATGCAAACTTGGCGGGGATTGCACCATTCGTAGACGTTATTTGTGTACTGCTTTTGATATCCGGAATACTTCTACTGGGCTTTGATATATTTAACATAGGTAAAAACAATAGGCGCTCATCACTGGATATAATCATTGGGGTTTTGTATTTGATTTTAACGGGGATATTTGTTTTTCAGAATTATGTCGTAGCTTTTGGATATTTGTCTCTATCGCTAATACTTCTTATGTCCGCCCTCAAAAAAATAAGTAGTTATTCGCGTTATCTGATCTTCATAAATGTTTTATGCTTCTTAGTTGGTGTGGCCTATATCTTATCGCCGGAATCATTGAGAGCTCTCAACATAAGCGCTATTACGGCTTTTTCCAAAAACACTTACATATTTATTTGGATGATCTTTTTTGGTTTGGTTCTGCTTTCCAGTTATTTGGCTTACAGAAAAAATATTGTGTTTATTAGGTTAATTGCTGTAATAGTCGGTATAACCTCTTTTGTTTATGCAATTTTATCTTTTACTGGTGGTTTCTGGGGGAGTGCGGTCTTTGGAATTATTTTAGGAAGTTTTTCCATGATATTTCCGGTGACTGATCGATTTGATTTTTTCAGAAATAGAAACAAGAAAGAATCTGCAATAGGTTTTGTCTGGCTAGTGGTGATTTTTCTCACGGGGTCACTTATTTTGAGGGCGATACACGTTTCTTTGCAAAGATCTGTTTTAGCGGAAATGGAAAACGAAGCGGAGACCGCTTCCGTGATAACCAAAGATTTCATTGATAGGAATATATCCATTCTCAAAACTTCTGTTGAATCGGGTGATCTTGCCAATGCACTAAGTGAGGGCGGAGCTGTGGGGGATTTAGATAGGGAGCTGAAGAAGATGTTCCTATTATCAAATAATTTCTTTGCGCGTGTAATTGTTACGGATAATCACGGAAAAGTTCTTGATACATATCCTTTCTACTTACAGAGTCAAAATGTAGATCTTTCCGACAGGGATCACTTTATTCAACCGGCGGTAACTGGAGATATTTATATATCCGGATTGATTCAACCAAAATCTTCGGGAGTAAGTCCTTCAGTTCTGATATCCTCTCCCATATTTGACAGTAACGATAAATTTTTGGGTGTGGCCATAGCTTCTGTAAACCTTCTGGAGCTTCAAAAGCAATTAAAAAGGGCGGGTTCGGATGAGACAGGAATGTTGTCATTGGTCGATTCGCAAGGTAATTACGTTCTCAACCCGGGGCTTCAGAAAACCATAACTTCCGCCTTATCGGAAAAATCCGGGGATACTTCAGCAAGAAGGGTGGGGTTGACAGTTGATTACAACAGTGACGGAATTCTGGAGTTTAGAGCCTCCAAAGAAGTAGAAGAGTATGGCTGGAAAGTTTTTGTTACCAAACCACGATCAATGGCGATGAAAACATATAGTTCTATGGGTTTTGGGATCTTTTTGTTCTTTATGATGTTCACTACCGGAAGCCTGATATTTGCAGTTTATTTAAGGACAGAAGGAGTAAATAGAAGAATTGAAATCAATTAATAATACATATCTAAATAAGCACCAAGCAGGAATTGCATCCCTCATTGCCATGCTGGCTCTGACAGTTTCCTCAGTGGTGGTTCTTGGGGGAGGCTATATATTGAATGTTGTTAGAAACAATAAGACCTCCACCACAGATGTAAATAAACTGGTCAAAAATGTTGAGGAACAACTCGGGTATTTGGATGAGAAAAAAGTGGAAAATTCGTTTTTTGACGATCTGGTTGTTGGCACGGTCGTTTTACCTGAAGGCTCATTTTCTGTATATAAATTTGTTGATGGCGAGGTGGGTGATGCGGGAACCCGGTTTGTTAACAATGTAAATATCTCATTTTTATCAGGTGACCAGGTAATAAATTACTTTCCCGGGGATAGTATTAGCCCCTTTTATTTGAAGGACGGAAGGGTGACAACCGCCCAATTTGTCGACAGGATGATTGCTAATTTAATTTTAGATGAAAACACATCTTACGCTATCAAAATACATCAGGGTAAAGTTCAAGATGGAAGGTTAATTGGAAATTTTGTTGGTCAAACTTATGATAGCGGATTTTTGATTGCAGGAACTGTTGATGAAGGAGGAAGGATTACAAATGTAATCGTCAAAACAGGTGCACAAAAAACTACTGAAGTTGAAAGCACCATCGCAAAAAATGCAATTTCGCTTTCACGATCTGTTTCGGGCATAGCAGGAGGTGCCCATATTTTAGGAATTTCCGATTATCAACCGACGGGCTTTAATAAGCCTATTTTTAACAACGATACAGGTACTTGGGTCTTTGCAGGAACTGTGTCTGATGGTAATGTTTCATCTACCCCCATCCAGACTGCTGTAAATTATATTCAAAACGTGGCTCAGTCCATTGCTAACGGAGAAATTTATCAAATTCCGGGAGCCATTGTAGATGGAATTAAGGGTGTTAAAAGCAGTAGTTCAGAACTTACGGTAAACACCGTCGATAATGTTGCAGAGCTTTCTCTCGACCTAACCGGTATTAATATTAGTCTTAAAGACGGGGATGTAGGTACCGGTAAGATTGTCGATGGTGCAGTAACCGTGTCAAAGCTTTCGTCGGCAAATTCGGCGTCCGATGGAAATTGCTTAACTTACGATTCTGGAACAGGCAAATTTGAATGGAGTAGTTGTGGAGGTGGTGGGGGAGGGACAATCGTAAGCGTTACTGCCGGCGATGGTTTGGTTCGCGGCGGGACTTCGGATGCAGTATCTCTGTCAGTTTTATCTGTCGCCGGAGGAGGGCTGGAAGTGGGGTCGGGTGGCATTTCACTTGTAACAACTTGTTCAGTAGACGAAATATTAAAATGGGACGGTTCTTCTTGGATTTGTTCCACTGACGCAGGAGGCGTTGGGGGAGGGATTTCAACTCTACAAATAAATGACTCGACCGTGGTTTCTTCGGCAACGACAATAGATTTCTTAGGGAGTGATTTCGATTTAATAAATTTACCATCGGGAGAGGGAAATTTGTCAATTGATTACACAAACTCTAAAATAGTCAGAAGCGATCAAAACGAATCAATTTCGGGATCTTGGATTTTTAGTGCAGCTCCTGCGATCTCATCAATCAGTAATACCGGCGTAATAACGCTTCCAACCTCCACAGACACATTGGTTGGAAGGAACACCAGTGACATTTTGACCAATAAAACCATCGCCGCCGGCAGTAACACCATTTCGGGACTTACTGTAAGTAATTTTACTTCAGCTAATATTTCCCAGTGGACTAATAATTCAGGCTACTTAACTGCTAATCAGGTTGTGACACTTAGTGGGGATGTATCAGGGAGTGGTGCCACTTCAATTAGTACAACCATAGGAAGCGGAGCAATAACCCTCTCTAAAATGGCCAATCTGGCTGCCAATTCCATTATCGGAAATAATACCGGTAGTGCTGCAACACCAATTGCCTTAACAGCCTCCCAGGTTAAAACTTTACTTGGAATATCCTCTTCAGACGTATCGGGATTAGGAACAATTGCCACTCAATCTGCCGGAAACGTCTTTATTACAGGAGGTTCTTTGTCCGGCCTAACATCAGTTACTGCAACAACTTTTACGGGTGCTCTAACCGGAAACGCATCAACTGCAACAACTTTAGCAACTCCCAGAACAATCGCAGGAACAAATTTTGACGGATCTTCCAATATTTCTTTGTCGAATAAATTTATTGTTCAAGGAACTTCGGATTCGGGTCTTTCTGGTGCACAATTTCTAGGCTCTCTTGGAAACGGCATTGTTAAAAACACAGCCACGACAGGAGTATTAAGTATTGCTGTGGCGGGAGACTTTCCGACATTGAACCAAAATACGTCCGGGACAGCATCAAATATTACCGGTGTATTGGGGGCATCCTCCTTCCCTGCGCTATCCGGAGATGTAACAAACACACAAGGGAATCTTACAACTTCCATTTCTAATGCCGCAATAACTCTGTCTAAAATGGCCAACCTGGCAGCAAACTCAATTATTGGAAATAATACAGGTGGGGCTGCCACGCCAATCGCATTAACCGCTTCACAGGTCAAAACTTTGCTAGGTATTTCTACAAGCGATGTTGCGGGTCTCGGAACAATTGCAACTCAATCTGCAAGTAACGTTTTTATTACGGGAGGACAAGTGTCCGGTCTCTCAACGATAAATGGCGCAACTATATCAGGGGGGTCGCTATCATCGACCGCAGTCAATGGAGTCACCACAGGCAATGTCGTTTTGACAACAGGTTCATATTCAAATCCTTCATGGATTTCGGGACTCACAGCATCCCACTTAACTGCTGGTGACTTTTCCTCAAAGATAAATGCAGGTACATATTCCATTAACATTTCAGGAAATGCAGCCACGGCCACTTCAGCAACATCGGCCACTTCAGCAACCAGCGCAAGCAGTGTTACAGGTTTAAGTGTAACCGGCGGCAAGACTTTAACGGTTCAAAAGTCAATGAATTTGAATGCAGCAGACGATACCGGAATTTACACACTTCCAACAGGAACGAAAACACTGGTTGCAACTGATGTTTCAACCCTGTCTTCACTTACTTCAATCGGAACGTTAACAAACCTTACGGTCACTAACCCAATATCCGGCTCAGTAACAGGAAATGCAGGAACAGTTTCTAGTGGAGTTTATACAACAGGCTCGTATGACAATCCCACATGGATCACAGCATTATCACCAACCAAAGTTCTCCCTGATCAGACAGGACAAAGTGGCAAGGTTTTATCGACCAATGGAAGCACACTTTCCTGGATTACAAACTCCTCGGGTGTTGCATGGGGAGCAATTACAGGAACACTATCTGACCAGACTGACTTGAACACTGCTTTGTCAGGCAAGCTTGGTACAGGTTTAACCAGCGCCAATATATTTGTCGGTAATGGTTCAGGAGTAGCCACAGGTGTATCAATGGCAGGAGACGTGACAATTGACAATACAGGTGCAACCACCATTGGAAGTGCCAAAGTAAGTTTGTCAAAGATGGCCAACTTGGCAGCAAACTCAATAATTGGAAACAATACCGGTGGTGCCGCAACACCAATTGCACTCACAGCATCTCAAGTCAAAACTTTGCTGGCGATTGCAACAGGTGACGTATCAGGTTTGGGTACAATAGCAACCCAATCTGCCGGTAACGTCTTTATTACAGGTGGCCAAGTTACAGGAGGCACTATTAATAGTGTGGCCATTGGTGGAAATTCAGCTTCTACAGGAGCATTTACAACATTAAATTCCTCCGGAAATACAACCCTGGGTGATGCAAACGGAGATACTTTGGTAATCAAAGCTGGGAGTAGCGGAACCGGGATTAGCTTCTTTGATTCTTCATTTGCCAACTGCTCTGCTTTGGAAACCGCGGGAGGTGTTTTAACCTGTGGATCCGACGATACGGGCGCTGGCGGGGGAATATCAACGATTCAAATAGGGGACTCAGACATAGTTACCACAGCAACGGTAATTGACTTCTTGGCTGCGGATTTTGATATAACTAATTCCCCGGCAGGTGAAGGAAACATATCAATTGATTACACTAACTCCAAAATCACGAGATCTGATCAAATACAGTCCATTTCCGGTGCCTGGACATTTAGCGATTTAACAATTTCAGACATAAACATTCCTTTAACGGGCGCTGCGTTAACATTGGATTTTAATAATGCATTAGATAGAACATTGACGATAACAAATAGTAGTACGGGCTTGGCCAATCTTTCAGTAGAAGGAACGATCGCTGCATCTAATTTCTCGGGAACATCTTCCGGAAGCAACACAGGGGATCAAACAATCACCTTAACCAGTGATGTAACAGGTTCAGGAACGGGATCATTTGCTACAACAATTGCATCGGGGGCAGTCACGCTTGGCAAAATGGCCAACCTAGCAGCCAATTCCATTATCGGAAATAATACAGGTGGAGCAGCAACACCCATCGCACTAACCGCATCACAAGTCAAAACCCTTCTTTCCATTACAAACACTGACGTTTCAGGACTTGGCACAATGTCCACTCAAAATGCCAACAATGTTTCAATTACGGGTGGTTCATTGTCCGGTCTTACTTCAGTTGCCGCAACCACATTTACAGGTGCTTTAACCGGAAACGCATCCACAGTTACAGGCTTAAGTGTCACGTCCGGAAAGACCTTAACGCTTCAGAAGTCTATGACACTCACCGCTGCTGATGATACCGGAGTATATACATTCCCAACAGGAACAGCTACGCTTCTTTCCACAACAGGTTCTGCCGCCAGTTTAACCAATTTCCCAACCTTTAATCAAAATACTACAGGAACTGCGAGTAATATCACCGGAGTTTTGGGAGCAACCTCATTCCCCGCAATGGATGGTGATGTGACCAACACACAAGGGGACTTGACGACAACTATTGCAAACGGGGTAGTGACCCTTGGCAAGATGGCCAACCTTGCAGCTAACTCAATCATCGGAAACAACACCGGTGGAGCAGCAACACCAATAGCCCTAACCGCCTCTCAGGTTAAAACACTTCTGGCAATTGCAGCAGGTGATGTGTCGGGATTGGGTACGATAGCAACTCAATCTGCCGGTAACGTCTTTATCACAGGTGGCCAGCTTTCGGGTTTGGCAACAATTAATGGTGCCACCATCTCCGGCGGATCTCTTTCAGGCACCGCAGTCAATGGAGTTACTACCGGAAACATTGTTCTGACAACAGGTTCATATTCAAACCCGTCCTGGATCTCGGGCCTAACTGCTTCTCATTTAACAGCAGGGGATTTCTCATCCGTGATCAACTCAGGATCTTATTCAATTAATATTTCAGGTAGTGCAGGTTCTGCAACTACCGCAACAACTGCAACCACCGCTAATGCTTTAGCAAATACTGATTCAGCAGGACAATCTGCAATTACTGCCATTAATTCAGCCACATTAGGTACAATCAATGCTGCTAGAATTGCCGCCTTGCCATATATTTCAACCTCTCTTACTTCAGCAAATATTATCGTTGGAAATGGCTCAGGTCTTGCCACGGCAGTATCAGTTACAGGCGACGTATCCATTGACAATACAGGAGCAATAACAATTGGTTCCGGAAAAGTCAGTTTATCTAAAATGGCCAACTTAGCTGCAAATAGTTTAATCGGCAATAATACAGGAAGCCCAGCCACCCCAGTTGCACTTTCAACAACTGATGTCAAGACATTATTGGCAATATCTGCATCTGATGTATCTGGTTTAGGTACAATTGCAACGCAATCCGCGGGTAATGTATTTGTTACAGGTGGACAAATAGTTGGAGGCACCATTAATGGTGCGGTAATTGGTGGAACGACAGCAGCAGCGGGCACATTTACCACTTTAAGTTCAACAGGAAACAGCACAATCGGAGACGCTAATTCCGATACGCTTACCATTAAAGCAGGCTCCTCGGGTACGGGAATATCATTCTTTGATTCATCGTTCGCCAATTGTTCTGCTCTCGAAACTTCCGGAGGTGTCTTAACTTGCGGCACCGATGATACAGGAGCAGGTGGAGGCATAGCTACGATTCAAATAGGAGACTCCGACATAGTTACCACAGCGACAGTAATTGACTTTTTAGCGGCGGATTTTGATATCACAAACTCTCCCGCAGGGGAAGGAAACATATCAATTGATTACACAAACTCCAAAATTACTAGATCTGATCAAACACAATCAATATCAGGAGCTTGGACATTTTCTGACCTGACAATTTCTGATACAAATGTTCCTCTGACGGGGGCGTCCCTGGTACTGGACTTTAACAATACCCTGGATCGGACATTAACCATTACGAATAGCAATACAGGTATTGCTAACCTTTCGGTGGAGGGTACTATTAACGGTTCAACAATTTCGGGTGGTAGTTTGTCAGGTACTGCCGTTAACGGCATCACAACAGGCAATATTGTCCTGACAACAGGCAGTTATTCCAATCCCGGTTGGATTTCTGGCCTAACGGCATCTCATTTAACAGCAGGTGACTTTTCCAGTGCCATCAATTCAGGAACTTACTCAATTAATGTTTCAGGCAGTGCAGGTTCTGCAACTACCGCAACCACTGCAACAACAGCCAATGCTCTAGCCAACACCGACGCTGCCGGTCAATCTGCAATCACGGCAATTAATTCTGCAACTATCGGTACTATTAATACAGCACGTCTTAATTCATCAGTCACAACTCAAGGAAATACATTCAATGGAATTTCTCAGTTAGTCAAACTTGATACATCGGGGTACATTCCGGCTCTTAATGGATCTTTACTGACAGGATTAACCAAATCTCAAGTCGGTCTTTCCAGTGTTGAAGATACAGCCCTTTCCACCTGGGCGGGAAGTACTAACTTAAATACTATCGCGGACAAGACTGTCACCCTAGCAAGAATGGCGGATTTAGCAGCCAATTCCATTATCGGAAATAACACCGGTGGTGCCGCAACACCAATTGCACTAACCGCATCACAAGTCAAAACCCTTCTTTCTATTGCAAACACTGACGTGTCAGGTTTGGGAACAATTGCAACTCAATCTGCCGGCAACGTCTTTATCACAGGTGGCCAAGTTTCGGGTTTGGCAACAATTAATGGTGCTACCATCTCCGGAGGTTCACTTTCGGCAACCGCAGTCAATGGAATTACAACAGGCAATATTGTTCTGACCACAGGCAGTTATTCAAATCCCGGTTGGATCTCAGGATTAACCGCCTCCCACTTAACAGCGGGAGACTTTTCATCTGTAATCAATACAGGTTCATATTCAATAAACGTTTCAGGCAGTGCAGGATCGGTTACAGGTTTATCCGTGACTTCCGGTAAAACTTTGACGGTTCAAAAATCGATGACATTAACCTCTGCCGATGATACCGGAGTATATACATTCCCCACAGGAACAGCCACACTTCTCTCCACAACAGGTTCTGCTGCCAGTTTAACCAATTTCCCAACCTTTAATCAAAATACAACAGGAACTGCGAGTAATATCACGGGAGTTCTCGGAGCAACGTCATTCCCGGCTCTTGATGGAGATGTGACAACCACACAAGGTGACCTGACAACAACAATTGCTGCAGGTGCTGTCACTTTGGGAAAGATGGCCAACTTAGCAGCCAATTCCATTATCGGAAATAATACCGGAGGAGCAGCAACACCAATTGCTTTAACCTCCTCCCAAGTTAAATCTTTACTGGCAATTGCCAGCACGGACGTTTCAGGACTTGGCACGATTGCCACTCAATCAGCGGGCAATGTGTTTATTACCGGCGGTCAAATAATCGGTGGAACCATAAATGATGTGATTATCGGAGGATCAACACGGGCAGGAGGCAACTTCACGACTCTGGACGCAAATGGGAACATTACTCTTGGTGATGCCAACAGTGACACTCTGACTATCAAAGCAGGTTCGTCGGGAACCGGTATAACATTCTTTGATTCTTCATTTGCAACTTGCTCTGCCCTAGAAACCGTCGGTGGAGTCTTAACATGCGGGGTTGACGATACCGGAGTGGGTGGTGGAGTTTCGACGATTAAAGAAGGCGGAACCAACATAGTAACCAGCGCAGTTGCTCTTAATTTTGCTGCGGCGGATTTTGCAATTACCGATGAAACTTTGGGAGTTGCCGGAATTACAATTGACTACACAAATAGCAAGATAACAAGAAGTAATCAAGTGGAAACGATTACTAAAGCATGGAGTTTTTCAAACTCAGGTCAGTTGGCATTAGGGAAATCACTGTTTACGATAGATCAATACGAAAGCCAGGATGTGTTTACCGCAAGTATATCCGGAGTTCCCAAATTTGTACTCAGCAAATATGGTAGTGTAGGTATTGGGACAGGGACCCCCGATCCCAATACGTCCTTGCAGGTTTACAAAAATGACGATGCCAACATTTGGTTGGGTACTGAAGAAGGTTTCATAGCAGATATTGTCTACAAGGTGGGAGTAACTAGTGTTGCAGAGCTTGAATTTGATTCTTCTCAAGATACATTTGAGATAGGTACAAATGGTGTCTACGATCTTTTCTTCAAGACAAATGGTAGTGAAAAAATGAGAATTGAATCAGATGGCGATGTGGTAATCGGCAAAGATTTCGTACCCGCTGATGCGAGGCTTGAGGTTTTGGCAGGAACCGGGGATCAATTAAGACTTACGCAGACGGAAGATACCAACTACGCTACATTTACAGTTAACGGTTCCACATTAACAATCAATGCAGGTGGTACGGTTGATATTCAAGATGCTTTGTCTGCTTCTGGGGCAATATCAGCTCCCACTTCCACAAATACAATTAATGGTTTGATTATCAATGCAGGAGCCCTAAGTGGGGCTACAACGCTTGGTCTTTCGGGTGCAATTACCGCTGCGACTGCCACAAATACGATAAACGGCATTATTATCAATTCTGGGGCGGTTTCCAGTGTTTCAACCCTCGCTCTTTCTGGAGCAATATCAGGAGCTACTGCAACCAACACTATAAATGGCATGATAATTAACTCTGGTGCAGTGTCAGGAGTAACCACACTTGGGGCGTCAAGTACGGTAACAATCGGAAGCGGGGGAAATACATATACATTTGATCCGGGAGCTGCCCCGGCCCTTGCAGGAATGGCGCGTCCCGACAGGAGAGAAGAACTCGTTCCGGAATTCCCCGGTGCCGTTCTCACAGGGAGCGGAATTGGAACAATGACGTCAGATTTCTGTGCTGCATCAGCAGGTGTTGGAGGTTTAACAGCAACGAATACGACAATCTGTAACACCTCAGGAGATACCCATAACTATTATAATTGGACCACTACCCAGGGAGCCTCTCAAACATATACGGTATATCTGAAATGGAGAGTCCCTGATAATTTTTCAGCTTGGGATACGAGTAATTCAATCCAGGCTTATGCGAAAAGGTCTGATGCCACAAACGGACATGTGAATATCAAGATTTTTGATACGACCAACACGCTCAACAATGCAGGTGGAACAGAAGTGGCAGGCGCTGCAAATACATGGGTTCAGAACGGCATAGCCGTCTCAGGTGGAACTTGGACAGCCGGAAGTTATGCAACTATCCAGATAGATATTACAGCAGCTGCAAGTGGTGGAATAACAAACATCGGCGAAATTAACCTAAATTACTTTACGTCGAATTAAGCTGACTTTAATATGAAATTGAATATAAATTATGCTCATTAAATTATCCGGATTTAAATTTAAAAAAGGCCATAAAAAAGCCCATAAAAAAGCCTTCAAAAGTTTCTTAATTTTTCTTCTAGTTTCCTCTTGGCTTTTAAGTGGTTGGCCGGGGATTTGGTTGCCAGCAAAAAATGATAAACAAGTTCGATTTCCATCGAAAGTGCAAAAAGTTTTAGCAGGCCAGCAAGAATATTTTTCGGGATCAGGAACTTTTACCCCGACTTTTACCGGAAGCTACGCTATTACAATGGTCGGTGGTGGTGGTGGTGGAGGTGGACCTGGCGCCAGTTTTTATTATGGTGGTGGTGGTGGTGGAGGTGGAGGGCTTTGCCAGAAAACTGTAACTCTTTCCAGTGGAATTGGTTATAGTTATTCTGTCGGTGCCTTGGGTGCTGCAGGTAGTGGTGACGGTAGCGCCGGAACCGCCTCTACTTTTATAGTATCCGGAACTACATATACTGCGGGTGGCGGCGGCGGTGGAAAAGATTATAATACCGGTGGAACAGGTGGTACTGCTGGGACTTCCTCAAACTGTGATGTAAATAGAACTGGTGGTGGCGGCGGAACCGGTACTACTTTAGGTTCGGGTGGTGGTGGCTCTGGCGCTGGAACTAGTGCCAATGGTAATACCGGTGCCGTACCTACTGGTGGTGCAGCTGTTAGCTCATATGGAGGTAAAGGAGGAGATGGCTCGACTGCAAAGGGTGGTTCCGGGGTTGCTGGTGAGGCATATGGTGGAGGTGGAGGTGGCGGAGCTGGAAAGGTCGGTCTTGCTGCTGATGGTTATGGAGGCTATATTATCATTACTTGGACAG
>Ga0209416_1001905_pt1 | contig 12811 bp, 15 predicted proteins | sample RifGroF1_FD_184001 | JGI IMG/M metagenome (GOLD analysis project Ga0209416, IMG submission 184001) | Groundwater microbial communities from Rifle, Colorado, USA - Groundwater F1 (SPAdes) (version 2) | ecosystem: Environmental > Aquatic > Deep subsurface > Groundwater | place: Rifle, Colorado...
CATCGTTTAATGGAGAGGTGCCTGAGTGGTCGAAAGGAACTCACTGCTAACGAGTCGTAGGTCTTAAAGCCTACCGCGGGTTCGAATCCCGCCCTCTCCGTATTTTAAAGACATATTTCCCAATATTGTATATACTTAGATATCTTAATATAAAAGGGCATTCATATGATTAAATATTTTTACATATATCTAATCACCTTAGTTGCTTTTCTTGTTATTGATTTTATCTGGCTTAATTTCATTGCAAAAAATTTGTATCAAAAGGAAATAGGTACTTTACTCTTAAAAAATCCTAATCTACTACCTGCTCTACTCTTTTACTTACTCTTTGTACTAGCTCTCGTTGTAATAATTGTTGTACCAGGTATTAAAGAAGATAATTTGATTAAAACTTTACTCTTTGCTGCTCTCTTTGGATTAACTACATATGCTACATATGATTTAACAAACTTAGCAACACTAGATGGTTGGAGTATAAAGATGACAATAATTGATTTAATTTGGGGAACTTTTATTTCAACTTTAACAACCTACTTTAGCTTCTACATTGCAGGAAGAATTCTTTAAAAAAGATTCCCCGCTATATCTCCGAAAACCCTTTACAAAGGGTTTTCACCCTATTGACATCAAAGGTATTTCGTATAAAAATATAGGTGTAAATAAAGAACTCGTTTTTGCAAATTTCTCAAAATTACCTCTCCCTCTTTCATTAAAAAGACTGCCTAGTTTTGTCTATTTAATTTTTTAATTCTAAAAAAGCATAATAAGGAATATATGCAAATGCTTCATAATTTAAAATTAAATTTACTAAGCATGAAACAAATCTTAGTAAGTGCTCTAGTACTCACTGCTTTAGGAGCTTTAGTAGTGAGTGGGACAGTAGCACTCTTTAATGATCAAGAGTCAATTGCGGGTAATACTGTAGCAACTGGAACTCTCGATTTAACTCTTAATCATACGGCTGGAAAACCGTATTCGATTACAAATGGATACCCAGGATATACAACTGATTGGGAGTATATAGACATATTTAATACTGGGACTCTTCCATTTGAAGCATATGTCTCGTTTGTTAAAACAGACGGTGATACAATCCTTTATGATGTCATAATGATGGAGATGAAGACATCTGGTTGGGATTCTGATTGTACAAATGGAGATGGAGGAGAGGTAACCTTTTACAATGGTTATGTAAAAGATTTGCTTACTCCGATGTTAGTAAGTTCTCTAAATTACTGGCATCTAGCCAATGAAGATGACGCCTCTGGATCTCCAGCGGACAACATCCAAGTTGGTTATTCAGAAAGAGTTTGTCAGAAGTTAAGTATTGATGGCAGTGCTGGAAATGAGATTATGGGTAAAACCGTAACCTTTTCTGAAATTGTAGATGCAATGCAAGATAATGACTAATTCTTCAAAGGCTGCATCGAAAGGTGCAGCCTTAGCAAAAAAAACGAATAATCAGATCTCAAAAATCCTTTACTGGATTTTTGTTGGTATAATCATAATAGTAGCTATAATACCAGCTCTCTCCTCTTTAGATATTGCCCTACCTTTTAGAATATACTCTGTACAAACAGGTTCCATGGAACCAGCTATAAAGGTTGGTGACTTAATTTTCATAAAGGAGGAAGGCAACTACAAGGAGGGTGATATTGTAACTTTTTTTAGTGGTACTGGAAAATCAAGAACAGTCATGACACACAGAATTACGGAAAGTAATACTGATGATACATACACTACAAAAGGGGATGCCAATACTGTTACCGATGTTGATACTGTTTTAAAGAAAGACATCCTCGGGAAATATTTTTTCAAAATCCCCCTCTTGGGTTACCCTATTAATTTTGTAAGAACTCCACTGGGATTTTTAATCTTAATCTTTATACCTTCGATAATAATAGGGTATGAGGAAGTAAGAAAAATAAAAGACGAGATTCTTTTAAAAAGAAATACACCTTAAAGAAATCTTAGAATTGTCAGAAGTGAAGAGCTTTACCACTTCTGACCAGACTATTCTATCTAAAACTTTCCTCTAGAACAATATCCCTACATACTGTATATTTATGTAATATGCTAAACGAAGACATTACAAAAAAAACAGACTTTGGTTATGCACTTGCCATAACACTTGGAACCATCGTAATAGGTCTTGTTAGCTATATCCTTTACACAGAAAATATCTCTAAACTGAGAGAAACCCCAAGATGCGAGTACAATGGTTGGGCATATGCTGATAAAGAAACATATGAATCTTCTGATGGATGTAATGTATGTTTCTGTCATACAGGAGAAACAGTATGTACACAAAACGAATGTGAAGGTCCTGAACTATGTGACGATGGTACAACCTGTCCCATTGAACAAAACTTGGAAACTCCTCTCCCCTAATGTAAGATATTAATATAATTTGTTAGGAATAATTTTATGGATGATATTAATAGACCTCCTTTAATGGAAAACCCTGTTGAGAGTGTTACACCTAACCCTACTCCCCCAAAGAAATCTAAGCTACTCATAATATCATTGGCTGCAGTTCTTCTTTTAGCATCACTGTTTTTGTACTTACTCTTTTTTACTAAAGTCTTTGAGAATCTAAATCTTACAGAGACCGAAGATGAAAACTCTCAAGAAAATGAACAAGAGAATCCTCAAGAAGAAACCCCTCAATCAACGATGTTTAATGGAGATACTTTCACTGCTCAGATCCCTAACGATTGGAGTATGGAAGAGTACTATGACGGTGATGGAACGGATATGCTTTCAGATGGTGATTACACGGGATTGACTGGTTTAAAAATTTTTAAGAACAATACAGAAATGTTCTATCTTAAAGCAATATATGGGATAGGGTTTGCTGGCTGTCCTAGCTATGCTAAGTTCACGGATGAAAGTTCAACATATTACAATCAAATACTGTCCGATAATCAGATAAGTGGTACAGAACTAAACATCTCAGACTATACGCAGACCGAATACTCAGAATTTGTTTGGTTGGGGAAGACATTTAGGAGAGTAGAAAGAGCATATACCTATGATACCGTTCCTAACAATTCGTACTTTGAACCTGCCTGTGTACCAACTCTTGTTGGCTTTCAAGGCTTAGAATTTCAACCAGAGGAAGGACCAGCTGCTACATCATATGATTACAGTCCTACGCAGGATGCCACTTTAGAAGATTTAGATGTAATAGATGCAATACTTGAGAGTATGACCCTTTTTAATTGACACTCAAGGTATAGCTCTGTATATTTTATATATATTTAAATTAAATATTTTTCTTTATGAAAGTAAGAAAATATGAAGGATTCTCACTTATCGAGATCCTGGTAGTAGTAGCCTTAATTATAATCCTAGCTACTATAACAATCGTTGCAATCAACCCTGCAAAGAACTTCAGAGACACAAGAAATGCTCAGAGAAGTGCAGACGTTATGCAAATTCTTAATGCAGTAACACAGTATACCTCTGAAGAGGGTCACTCAATCTCACAATTGGGTACAATTAGTACTGACTGCACAACACCTACAAATGTAGTAACAGGTACAGCATTTGAGACAGCACTTGTAGATGAATATATTGTAGCTATCCCTGTAGATCCTCTCGCAGATGAAACAACTACAGACACTGGATATGACATCTGTATTACTGGAACAACTGGAAGAGTACAGGTTATGGCTCCTCTAGCTGAAGATGGAAAAGTAATTAGCGTAAAGAGATAAGAACAAAAAGTTAAATATATATTTAGAACCAGATAGAAAATATCTATCCTTACTGCCATGGTTGAACTGTTAAAGCTAACAGATGATGTAGCAAAAAAAAAGATAAATATATCTGATTTTTTAGATTACCTGATATTGGATGCCTTAAAGAAAAAGGCATCCGATATTCATATAGAATCTAAAGAGGATAATCTTTTGCTAATTAGATATAGAATAGATGGGGTATTGAGAGATGTAATACCAATTGGGGAAGAATTAAAAGATAGTTTACTTTTCATAATCAAAGTACGTTCTAAACTAAGAACTGACATCCACTTTGCTCCTCAGGATGGCAAGATTCTCTTCAATGTAGCAAAATCAGAAATAGATGTAGAACCTCCTAAGGTTGAAGAAAAGAAAGAGGAGGAGAAAGTAGAAGAGAAAAAAGAGAAGGAAGTAGAAAAAAGTAAATCTAAAAATGAAGCGGAGAAACAACAGAGCTTAGTAGAGGAAATACTAAGTAAGATGACAGAGAAAAAAGGTAAAGTAAAAGATACTTACCATGTAGATGCGAGAATCTCAATATTACCAGTTACCCATGGAGAAAAAGTAGTAATTAGATTACTATCACAAGCAAATAGATCCTTTGGTCTTCCAGATTTAGGGTTTGAGGAATCAGATTTAGTAAACCTTGAGAAAGCATATAGAGAACCATACGGTTTAATACTTGTAACTGGTCCTACAGGAAGTGGTAAAACTACCACACTCTATTCCATACTTAAGATTCTTAATACCAAAGAGGTAAATATAACTACGATTGAGGATCCAGTTGAATACAGTATAGATGGAGTGAATCATATACAGATTAATACTAAAGGTGACTTAACTTTTGCAAATGGTCTTAGATCAATCCTAAGGCAGGACCCTAACATCATTATGGTAGGAGAAATTAGAGATCAAGAGACTGCAAGAATAACTGTTAACTCTGCTCTTACAGGGCACCTAGTACTCTCTACACTACACGCAAACGATGCTGTTAGCACTATTCCTAGGCTCATAGATATGGGAATAGAACCTTTCTTAATTGCTTCAACAATTAACATTGTAGTTACACAAAGATTAGCGCGAAGATTATGTCCACACTGTAGAAAAGAATATATTGTAGGTAAATCAGAAACACATAAAGAGCTAGTTAAATTAAGGCCTGATATTCAAAAGCATTTAGATTCTTCAGACAAATTATACGAAGCTGTAGGTTGTCAAGAATGTCACAATACTGGATACAGTGGGAGAATTGGAATATATGAAATACTCACTATGAGCAAAGAATTAAGAGATGTAATAATTGAAAAACCAAATTCGGACAATATATTAGCTGTAGCAAAAAAGGAAGGTTTTAATCTAATGATTGAAGATGGTGTTAAGAAGCTTAAAAGAGGTGATGTTGATGTTAAAGAATTAATAAAAGTAATCGCTATAAAAGAATGAGTCGAAAACGAGGAATATCTGAAGATGAAATTAGAGCAAAGGAGTTAAAGAAATTACAAAGACTCCATGTTTCAACATCTAATTTGCTAATTTCTATTAAATCTTTAGCAGCACTATTAAAAGCGAGTATACCTCTTTCTGAAACAGTTGAAACAATCTCAGAACAATCAAGCGATCCTAATCTAAACAGAATTTTTAAATATCTATCTGAAGAGATAGATAAAGGATCTACTTTAGCAGAGAGTATGAGACTTTTTCCTAAGATTTTTCCTGAGACTGTATCCTCTGTAGTAGAAGCTGGTGAACGAGGAGGTTCTCTAGAAAACAACCTTTTATTTATTGCTGAGACAATAAAAAAAGAGTGGGAACTAAATAGAAAAATGAAAGGCGCAATTATATATCCTACAATAATAATCTCCCTAACTATGTTCGAATTCATAGGTATGATTTTTGTTGTATTACCTAAAATGGAAACTCTTTTTGCAAGTTTTCCAAACATACCTCCCCTCACTATGTTTATAATGAATACAGCACAAGCAATAAGAACCAATTGGATTGTTATTCTAATCGCAATATTCGCAGTAATTCTCTCCATCGCCCTCTTCCTTAGAACAAAGTCTGGTTTAAAATTTAAAGGGTGGTTAGCTATTAATTTCCCCATACTTAAAACTCTTTTTACTAGTAATATTCTTTCTTCTTTCTCAAGAACCTTAAGTGTACTTTTAGCTAGTGGAATACCGTTATCTAAATCTCTCAGTATCACTGCAGCTACTATGACTAATTTCATATACGCAGAGGTACTTAGAAAAGTACATCTCTCAGTAGAAGATGGAAAGGACCTCTCTCTTTCTCTAGAGGAATATCCTAGATATTTTAATAAATCCTTTGTAAAAATGATTGATGTTGGAGAAGTAAGTGGTACATTAGAAGATAATTTAATGTACTTACACGAATACTACTCAGATGAAGTAACAGAGATGAGTAATAATATAGTGACCTTTGTTGAACCCCTACTTCTCATCTTAGTAGGTGCAATAATTGGATTACTTGGAGTAACAATCCTAATGCCAATTTATCAACTAATGGGTACTATTAATGGCTAAGAATATATACAAAAACAAATTAGAAGGTTTCTCTCTTTTTGAACTACTGGTAACAATGGGAATAATGATGCTTCTTTCTTTAATTGTCTTTCCTGTAGCTACTCAGAAAGCACAGGAAACAAAACTAGAAAGCTATGCATCACAATTGGTAACGGATATATATTACCAGCAGCAAAGAAGTGCTCACAAATCTATTCCCGGAGGTATATCGTTTTCTTCAAATGGATATACCCTCTTTGATGGAGAGACACTTTTAGATGCTACAGAGACTGACATTAAAGATTACCCTAACAACATTACAATAACATCAATATCTATGACTGAGGGAGATACAATATTTTTCCCTACTGGAGAATTTAAACCTGAATCGTATGGGACATTGTTGATAACAGATGATTTTAATTCTGTAAGAGTATCTATAAATAAAGAAGGGTTAATTGTGTATGAAAAACTTTAAGAAAAAATTAAAGGGATACAGTTTAGCAGAGCTAGTGTTGGCAATAGGGATATTTGCCATCATATCCTCTATGCTAATATTCTTAGTAGTAGATGCAACAAGAACATTAGAAAATACTAGGACTAGATCCAAAGCTGCACAATTAACAGAGGAAATATACACCTCCTTAATCTTAGTTAAATCTCAAGCTTGGTACAACATAGCAAAACATACCAATGAAGGTTTAAAACACCTAGAATACTCCTTGGGAGAATATCTAATCTTAGATGGAGAAATAGTTCAAAACGGACTAACCTACTCCTTCACTATAGAGGAAGTTCAAAGGGATACGAATGGAAATATTATTCAAACAGGAGGAGCAAATGATCCTCATACTAGATTGATTAATATATTTATTTCTTGGATTGATAGGATAGGAAAGGTACATAGCATTAATCCTAAGATGTATGTAAATGATTGGAATACCCACTCTATTGTTTACACTACTAAGACAGATTTTGATACAGGAATATTCACTGAAACAATGTCCCAAACTGTAGAAGATGGAGAAGTTAGATTACTCTCTATGAAATATTCAGATTGGTGTAATCCAACCCTTAGCTTGACACAACACGACCTTACCCGAAGTGGTGTAGCAAGTGCACTTTTCACTATCGGCGATTATGTATATATGGGTACTGGAGAGAATGCTTCTGGGGATGCTTTCTCAAAAATTTCTGTTGCTGGAGAACCCCCTGTTGTAACTGAATTAGGGACGTACAATGGGTATAAGGTGTATGATGTATTCGGACTAAATGGATACTCTCTTTTAGCTACAGATAATAACAGCGCTGAACTTGTTGTAATTGATATTTCCTCTCCAACTAATATCTATACTGTATTTACTACTTTAGATATCCCAAACCCTAAAACAAAACAGAAGTTTGTATATGTGTACAATAATATTGGCTATTTAACAAATGACAATAAGATTACAATCTTTAGTTTGAGTGATTTACAACAGGGAGTACCACCAACTGTGCTTCAAACAGTAAGTATTGGAGATGCAAATTCAGTAATATCAGATATATATGTTGATTCCAACTATATATATGTCACGACACAAGCAGGTATTTCCGATTTCTTCATATTAGAAAACAAAGCTCCCTACTCTGTACTTGGTCAACAAGATATTGGAACTATGAGTGTTACCTCCCTTTTTGTATCAGAAGATTTAAACAGAGCGTATGTGGGAACACAGAACAATGTAGGTAACGAATTCTTTATCTTAGACATCTCAAACAAGAGTACTACATATCCAATAGTTAAATCATATGACTTAGGGGGTACTTCTGTAAAAGCATTAGTCTCTGCAGATCAGAGAGTTATGATTGGAGGTATTGGGGGACAAGAATATGCAGTATATGATATTACAGATGAACAAAACGCATTTAAATGTGGCGGACTCGAAATAGATGCGGGAATAAATATGATTACCCTCGTAAGAAAAGGACTTAACCTTTATACATATATCCTAACAGGTAATTCTAATGCTGAATTGCAAATTATTAAAGGGGGACCTGGAGGTGGTGGGCCAGATGGAGAAGGATATGTAGAGGCAGGAGAGTATATGTCCGAAATATTTGATTCAGGATTTGAAACTTCTGAATACTATGTTCTTAGTTTAGATGTAGATATTCCTACTGGAACCTCTCTACAAATACAGTTTAGATCTAGTAACGATTCTACAATGGCAGGTAGTACCTGGTTAGGACCAGATGGAACCACTAATACTTCATACCAAGCAAGTGGTGTATTCCAATTACCTACATCTTTAACAGGAAGATATTTGCAGTACAAAGTTCTTTTTAATTCGGACACCGTGTACACACCATTACTTAAGGAATTAATAATTAATTATGAAAAATAGATTAAAAGGTATAACACTAATAGAAACCATGTTGTATATTGGTCTTTTTTCCATAATAATTCTAATGGTTTTAAACTTCATGCTTGCTACTCAGGAATCAACATTAAAAAATAACAGGCGGGGACAGGTATATAAATCTGCAGAGTTTATAATACAACACATAAACTATTCTTTTGATAATGCGTTAGTTGTAAACGAAGAAAATAGTATATTTAGTAGTAGTATTGGAATACTAGAACTACAATTTGCAGATGCTAGTAAAAGATATACTGTATCTAATGCAACCCTATACTTCGATGGTACACCTATTACCCCCTCTAATATATCAGTAACCCAATTTGCATTAGTACCTATGTATAATGGAATTACTACACCAATAGCTGTAAAGATAGATATAGTACTTGTATCAGAAGATGATACCACCATCACTGATACCATTAACTTGTTATCTACTCTAAGATGAAAGGTTATGTTGCATTAACAACAGTATTAATTGTACTTCCACTACTCCTAGTAACAGGATTAGATTCCTTGTATAGCAATATGACAACCTTAATAGTAGGTAAAATGACATATGATTCTCAAATCTTAGAAAGTAATTCAGAAACCTGTTTAGAGGAAGCTGTATATATTATCAAGAGAAACTTTTCATATACTGGGGTATCCAATATCTCAATGGATAATTGGAGTTGTGAGATAGAGGTATATGACAAAGTAGATAATCCTGGTATTAAGGTAATAATGATAGAAGCATATGATGATAATGGTATATATACTAACATTGAGAAAGAATTAAATATAAATGTAGATCCTTTTGAAATTTCAAATATTTAAAACACAATGTAATACAACAGAAAAGATTTTTATTATTTCCTTAACTATCTTACTGGGTATACTTACTTTTAAAACTTTTTCCTACTCTACTCTTGATATACTTACAATTTTAAAATATCTTCTAATAGTTATACTATTCCTAGTATTAGCATTTCTTGCATACTATGATTTTAAGAAATTAGAGGTACACAATACTGTCTCTTTTGTTTTAATGATTACTCTTGTCATACTTAATGCTTCCCTATTTCTAATATATGGTTCAGATATAGAAATAGAATTATTGAATAATTGGAGGTATATACCATATCAAAATATAATTGGGACATTAACACTAGGGAGTATATTTCAGCTACTTGTCTTAATTACAAAAGAGAAGGGCTTAGGCCAAGGAGATGTCCGAATTGCAATAATAACAGGTATGTTAATAGGTTTTAACAATCTGTTGTATTGGGGGTATATAACAGTATTCACAGCATTGATCTATGGTTTCTTTCTTAGTTATAAAAAGAAAAGGTTTAAGAATCTTAAAATACCTTTAGTACCATTCATGGTGGTTGGAATTGTCTTTATAATTCTACTTAGTCTTTAAATACTACTTAAATCATAGGGAATAATAACAAAACTTGTATGAATTTCCTTGTTATATATTAAATGATTCTGTTACAATTTGTTTATTAAATTAAACTACTAAACAAATGGATTTTGATGAATTAATAATAGGCCCTAATCCTAATCAGGAAAATAAAGATGCTTTCACAAATGAACTTAACAATGGAATTTATGAAGCAATGGGGAATATTTCTGATACGACTTCAGAGGGTTCTCTATTGTTTAATAATGGAGGTCGGTTATATGGATATACAAGATATATTGCAGAGGGAGGAAAGATAGTTGGATTAAAAGGAGATGATGATAAAGTCCCCGATGTTTATGTAGGAGGTTATATTACTCTAGTTGGAGATTCTAATGGGTATGTTCCTTCTGGACATAAGACAGGCGACACTGTGATGGTAAATAGAATTATTTTTCCATTTTTCAAATTGAACTCTAAATTAACTGGTGACGATAGAATGATTGAGGGTATACGAGAAGATGGATTAACTGGGTGGCTCTCACCTAAAAATATTGATACAGAATTACTACTTAAATCTCTTTATCCTGAAAGATTTATCTTCGAAAGAATTGATTTGCCTTTGATTAATCCCGAATATAAATATGGAGAAGATGCTACTATAGACAATGCCATTAACCAAATCAATCAGTTATTAAATGGAAGTGGAGGTATAGTTAATCTAGATGAATCAGGAAATAAAGTAAGTCAATATACAACTAAAAAAGTATTAGAAATTCCGAAAAAATTACCAAGGGAGATACGAGAAAAGGTAATAAACATTCTTCAAGATGCGAATTTGCTTGATAAAGATTTCTAAAATTTAAACCTTATGAATGGTGGAGACGGTGGGATTTGAACCCACGTCCAAAAGTTAAGCACAGTGTCATGTACAAATGTATTTAGATTTGTATAGCTAGATTAAACTGAAAAATCTAACAAAAAGTCTAACCTACTCAGTAATTATATTCACTACGGATCCTCTACTGACAAAGAATACTTAGTATACCCTAGTAACGACTGTCTATATCCCCTAACTAGGGATAAGAGAAATAGACATTGACTAGATTTATTTAGTCAAACTTATGCAAAATTGTAATTAAAAAGAGGTGCAATAAATGCAGCCTTTAAATTACTTGCAAAAGCGTTAAGTTTGTTTTCTACACTTATCTGTGTTTTAGTTTTACGAACTAACAAACGATTTGTGACAAACAGCACTTATGACTTCTGTCGAAAGCCTTACGTCCCCATATTCTTAAAGAACGCTATATTATACCATTAAAATCAATTATTTTGATAAATTTGATAATATTATTTAGGTAATCTATACTTTTGAATATATAACATTATTCTGACTAAAGAATGAAAAAAAGTATCTCAAGGAAGGCTATTATTGCACTTTCATTATTTTTAATATTTCTTGTTCCCATAATTTTATATATCTTCCCTATTCTACCAGGAATAAACCCTTTTATCGTTGAGAAAGAGGGTTACTATTTTAGATATGATTTAGTTCCTGCAGTTAAAGCAACTTTACCAAAAGATTGGTCTATTAAAACATTAAACAAAAGAGTTGATGAACAAGGGGAAATGCTTACAGGTATAGTAAATATTGAAATATACAAAGAGAAAGAGTTGGTATCAGAAATATATGCAGTTACCGATACAGGGGGTGCTGGAGGTACATATTATAACTTCTCAGATTCTGACCCAGAAATTAGTAGTGAAATGCTTGAAGCATCTATTTCAGAGGACCCAAATATTGAATATATTGAGGTTGAGGAGAACGAATACTCTAAATTAACAATATTTGGATTAGAGTCTAGAAGAGTTGGAAATGATATTGTTCCAAATGTAAATGAAAAGGATACATACTACTTCACTAATCCTACGAATCCAGTCCTTTTCTATTTTGAAAATGGAGATATTGATTTCAAAGTATTCTATAACGGGAAAGAGAGTTCAGATATGCAACCAAAATACGGTATTCAAGTTAATGAGGGGTTCTCAGAAGTAGATTTAAAGGAACTCGATGGAATACTTAATACTCTTGAGGTTAAATAGGAAAAGTTTTTTAAAAATACAATTTACCTATTGCTTGCCTCCCATATACTAATAGCTGTAGCCACAGAAAGATTCAATGAGTCAATTTCATCTGAGTGCTGTATATATACACTCTCTCCAATATTCATATATTTTTCATCTAACCCTGTAGATTCATTTCCCTGTATTATTGAAAATGGTTTAACAAATTGAATCTCTTTAATACTCTTACTACCCTTTAACATAAAAGGGTAGAGATTTTGGTTAGGAAATCTCCTAATATACTCCTCTATTGTTTCAAAATACTCAAACCTAATATTAAACAGAGCTCCCATTGTAGATCTAATTACCAATGGGTCAAAGATATCAACTCCAGGTTTGATAATGGCTAAATCTTTAAAATTAAAACCTAGCATTGTTCTAATTACTGTTCCCAAGTTGCCCATGTTAGATGGATTTACCAAAACAATATGATTAATATTTTCTACTAACTTACTCTCATATTTTTTAAATACAGCTACTACATATGTATTCTCTTTAATAGAAATCTTCTCAATTAACCTATCATTAACCTCCATATATATATTCTTTTCTCTACAAATTCTCTCTATCTCCTCTATACCCTCAGTTCCCAGACCTTCCTTTTTAAAGAAAATCGTATATACC
>Ga0209416_1001910_pt1 | contig 12768 bp, 10 predicted proteins | sample RifGroF1_FD_184001 | JGI IMG/M metagenome (GOLD analysis project Ga0209416, IMG submission 184001) | Groundwater microbial communities from Rifle, Colorado, USA - Groundwater F1 (SPAdes) (version 2) | ecosystem: Environmental > Aquatic > Deep subsurface > Groundwater | place: Rifle, Colorado...
GTGTTACTAAGATTGCCAATTCTCCACCACCACCGATGGGTTGGCGAGAAAGAAAGGATATGAATCTACAAATCTTAGATAATCAACAATCAAGAGAAAATAATTTAGCTAATCTTGAAGAACAAAGACAACGAGCTGTTATAGATAAAGATAAAAATCGTATAGATGAAATGGGTGTTATAGCAGAAAATAAACTTCGTGATATTCAAGGACAAGTAGCAAAGCACCCACCGATTAAAGAAACTACATTAAAACCTATGGTAATTGAAGAAGCAGATCCGAATGATCCTACTGGAACAGCTAAAAGACAAAAAATTATGATTCCAAATGCAGAAGGTACTGGATATGTTGATGGTATGTCAGGACAGCCAACATTTTCAACTCCAAAGCCAGCTACTACAGAAAAACTATTAAAAATGCGTGCTTCTAAAGATCCTAATTTTGCTGCTGCTGAAGCTGAATACAAGATGAGATTTGGAAACCTTCCGTATTAATAAATTAAACTATAGGTAAATAAAATGGCTGGATTCTTTGACGATACAGAAGAGACTACTTCGCCAGTAGTAAAAAGTTTTTTTGATGATACAGAAGAAATTAATACTACTGCTCCAACTGATTCTGATTTTATTCCAGGAGTTCAGAGAGGACTTCAGAATCTTCAGGCATCTGCATATGGTGCTACTGCTCTTGCAGGCTCAGGATTGAAAAAGCTCGGAATGGATTCTGCTGGTCAGAATTTGCAAGATTTCGGCATGGAGGGATATAATAGAAATATTGAAGAAGCCAAACAATATCCTAAGAAACATTCTTTTAAAGATGTTTATACTGGTGAAGCTGGAATTGGTGGTGCTGTTGACTGGGCACAAGGAACTTTAGGTGAACTTGTCCCAAGTATGGCTGAAGCAGCAGTTGGTGTGATTGCTGGATCTGCTATTGCTCCAGGTGCAGGTACTGTTGCTGGTGGTTTGGCAGGCAGAACAATTCTTAAAAAAGGAATTGATGAAGTTGTCAAGAAGGCAATTAAAAGTGGTGTTGGTGACTTAACTGAAGATCAAGTAAGAAAGCAACTTACTGGCCAAGCACTGAAGAAGTTTGGTGGTAAGGTTGGTATTGCCGGATCAGTTATGCCGTTAGAATCTGGTGGTATGTATGCTGAGTTGCTGCAAAATAAAGGCATTGATGCTCCTGAGACTGCATTACTATTTGGTGCTTTGGCAACATCACTAGAATTTGCTGGTGGTAATAGTAAGTTGGTAGATACTTTTGTTGATGCCTTGAGTAGTGGGGCAACTGGAACTATTAAAAAGTCTGCAAAGGAATTGCTTACAAACATTCCTCAAGAAGCCCTGCAGGAAGGTGGCCAGGAACTGCTTAGTGTACTTAATACTGTAGCGAATACAGATGAGAAGTTATTAACTGCTGATAATGTTGAGCGCATTATTGAAAGTATGGCTGCAGGAGCTATTGGTGGTGGATCTGGTGCAGCAGTTAATGCTGGGTTTTCTGCACAAGCAAAAGATCCTGGGCCTGGAAAGACTGATGCAGAGATTGAACTTGACAGGCGAGCATCAAATATTCTCAATTTGAAAGAAGACGAACTTAGTAAGAGTGTTCAAAAGTTAAATGAAACTCTTAAATTGAATAAAGAAATTCTTGATGATCCTTATAAACTTGATCAGAAAGCAAGAGAGTTAAATGTTGACTCGGCTGAATTAATTAGAAAGACTGTTGAGGATAATAAAAATAATCAGAGCCTTTTAGATCGGATTAATTCTGGAATCCAGAAGAAAGAAGAACTTGCTAAGAAAGAATATGAATCACTTTCTCCGGAAGAGAAGGAAGCAAAAGAGATTGAAAGTAAGTTAGCTGAGAAGAGAATTGCTGATGCTCAGAAAATCAACGAGGATCTTGATACAATTAATAAGAGAGAAGCAATAGCTCTTAAGCAATATAAAGATGAAATTGATCCTGATAAAAAGGCATCAATTGCTGATAGGATTTTTAACCTGAAGAAAGAGAAAAATACTCTTCTTGACAGACAGCTTCAGCAGAAAACTAATCAGGTTAATGAATTTGAAGGGCCGAAGAAAGCTGATGAGATTCGTCAAGAAAAAGAGAACTTTTACAATAGTCTTTGGCTTGGTGGAGTTAATAAAGATGCAAGTGAGTCTGCAGAAACTATTGCTAATGCAGACTTGAGTCAATTTGATCAACTTGTTAAAGCTAAAGATCAGGAACGTCTTAACAAAGTTCTTGAATCTATAGTTGTTGAATCTGATCCTCAGGCAAGGCAAACATTGTATGAGAAGATGTTCATGCAGCCTGGAGTTAAAGACGCTGCTGCCTCAGCTGAAGTGTTTGCTGCTCAGGGTGAGGATGCAGACATGCAGTTTAGAAAGCAAAAACTTCAAAAGGTAATGTCTTTGATTACTCAAGAGAGTGATCCAGCAGTCAGGCAGAAACTTTACAATCAGATGTTTGAGCAACCTGGAGTTAAGAACGCTCAGGAGTCTGCTGAAGTATTTTTAACTCAGAAATTTACTGAAAGAGAAAAAGCTGTTATAGAAGACTATTGGCAAGAGGTTAAGAAAGAGCTTAATCTTCGCAGTGAAAAAATGACTCCAGGGACGGAAGCATTTATGCGGAAGAAGTTCTTTGAGACGCAGCTTGCTAATATTGAAGGTAATGTCAAAAGTGATACAGCAGCTCAAGATGGAGTAAAACAAAATGTTGTTCCATCTTTAGCAGAACAAAATAAACGCCAGGTAAGGTTTCGTCAAATTGCTGAAGATCTCGGAGATATTCCAACAGCAAATCGGCAGGCAGTTGAAACTGAGATTCCTAGAAACTTGCCAGGAGGTTTGCAGAGTGGATTCACGAATGAACAGCAAGTAGGTAGTGTTCCACAGTTTCAAGTAGCCGAAAATCAAGAAGCATTAAGCAAAGTAACTCTTGATGACATTAAGAAAGCTTTTCCAAATCAAACAATCAATCAACATGAAAATGGTTTAGTATCTGTTCATTTTAAAAATGGACAAGGATTAACAATCAATAGCATCCAGGCGGTTGGACAAGACCTCATCAAGTTAGCTATTGAAACTGGGCAGATGTCAAAGAATGGAAAGATCCTTGGCATTACGATCGGGAATGAAATTCTTCTTGACAGCAACTTCACTGACAACAAGACTCTTTGGCATGAGAACAAGCATGTCCTTGACAACTTGGGATTAGTTACAGAAGCAGATGACAGTGCATTAAATAAGGAGTTTAACAAACTTCGCAAAGCAGGCAAGCTTGATTTTGCTCTCAGTACTTATAATGATCCAAAGAAGAGTGAAAATGAGAATAAAAAGCAGAGAATGGTTGAAAACCGAGCGAACATGTTTGCTCAGATTATGGTCAACAGAGCTGAATATAGGAACACTGCTTTTGGTAAAGTAATTCAGAGAGTGATGGACTTCTTTCAGCAATTGCTATCGTTTGGTAAGCAAACAATCTCGGGGCTGGCTCGTGAAGTAGAAAGTGGAAAGATTTATGAGCGTCAAGTTAATGGACAAACTGTTCAAGTTACTGTTCCTCAGGCTGAAGAAGTAGCAAGTAAGTGGTACTCCGCACTTGAGAATGCAGTTGCAGGATTTAATCAGAAGCAAGCAACACCTGATCAGTGGAAAGGAATGATTAAGAACTTCCCAGGTATTAAACAGGATGAACTTGATTGGGTTGGTGTGAATGATTGGCTTGATAAGCAGGAAGGAAAAGTTAGTCAGGCAGACTTGTTGAAATTTGTTCAGGAAAATAATGTTCATCTTGAAGAAGTTCAGAAAGGAACAAGTGCTTTTTCTAATAAAGTAAAAAAAATAATGGAAAGAGAAGAAGTATCTGCTGATTATGATTCATCAACTGATCGTTATTACTTTTATGATATAAGTACTATAGGGGATGGTACAGAAATAGAATTTAATGCTTTATCATCTGAACTTCAAAATGCTATTTATGAAAATTATCCTAAAGATAATAGCACTAGGCATGATAAATGGCAACTTCCAGGTGGAAAGAATTACAAAGAATTTTTAATTACTTCACCAAAAATACCCGGTGAATTTATTAATGAAAATCATTTTAATGAACCAAACATCTTAGCACACATCAGGTTTAATGAACGAACTGATGCAGATGGAAATAAAGTTCTTTTCCTTGAAGAGGTGCAGAGTGATTGGCATCAGGAAGGAAGAGAAAAAGGTTATCAAGGACAAACAGGTTCTTTATTTAAATCAATAAAAGATTTTGCAGACGCTCATGATATTAAAATCCGTTCTACAGAAGGTGAATATTTACCTGTTCGTGAATATAAGAATCTTATTAATGAAGCAGTAAAATGGGATGATGCTAACATAGAGCAAATGATTGTTGATTATCAAGATGCTCCTGAAAAATCTTCTGGTATTCCCAATGCTCCATTCAAAAACTCCACTCAATGGTCCCTGCTTGCCATGAAGCGAATGGTCAGGTATGCTGCTGAGAATGGTTTTGATAAAATTGCATGGACAACTGGACAGCAGCAATTTGATAGATATGCTCAAGGCACTGAGGAAGAGAAGGCTAAAAGACTTCATGGTATGAAGGAATTTTATGATAAAATACTCCCGAATACTTTTAATGCAGAGTTTAATAAGAACAAGTGGGGGAATGCAAAAGTTGAAGTAGCTAATATTGGTGAAAATAAAACTAAATATTTTGTTATTACAAATAATAATTCATCATATGGATATGCTACTTTAAGTGATGCTGATATGATTATGGAGGCTCTTAAAGAAACATATCCGGAAAATACTTATAGTATTAGAGAAGATAATAATACTACGCAACAACTTTCCTTACCCATTACGAATCGCATGAAATCTAAGGCACTCCGTGAAGGTATGCCAATGTTCGAGGTTCGTGAAACCCCAGTTCAGAAGATTAGCGATGATGTTTATCATCAAATGTTTACCGAACGCAACAGTTTAGTTCGTACAATCGGCCAGACCTTACGAATGCGCGGACATGAAATCAAGCAACTCATTGACAAGGGATTGGGATCTATTTCAACTAGACTTAAGAACGTAGATCCTATGCTACGAGCAGAAATTAGAAACCTCGATTTTCGAACATCACAAAAGATTGTAACTGCCCTACGCATTGCTCATCCACTCCTGGAGAAGACCAAGCAAATGAGTCCACAAGACAAATTTGTTTGGGATGCAGCGAGACGTAACTCAGACGAGGTTAAGATAAAAGAGATCACAGAAAAATACAACATGACTGCTGATCAAGAAAAGCTGCGATCAGTCTTAGATCAAATTCGTCAGGATGCAATTGATGTTGGTTACGACGTAGGTTTCATTGAAGAATACTGGCCACGCATAATCAAGGATCAAGAAGGCTTTTTACAGGCAACTAAAGGAATTTCTCAACGTCCAGTTATTACTGATGCAATCAAAGTTTATGCAGACAAACTTGGAATGACAGTAGAAGATTTTGAGATTGAATATCCTGAACAAGCAGCAGATATTGCTAGCAACACAATACTTGGCAGGAACCTTGGACTTGGTGGACCAGGCAATATTCAAGCCAGGCAATATGAAACTGTTCCTCCAGAGTTGAATAAGTTTTACATGGATAGTGATGCAGCATTGATGCAATACATCTATAGTATGACCAAGAAAATTGAAGCCAGGCGTTTCTTTGGAAAGGTTCCAGAAAGAATAGCCAGCCTAAAGGCTGAGAAGAAACGAAAGCAGGTAATGCTCACAGAGTATGAAAAATCCAACAATGCTACAAGAATCGAAGATGTTTCTGGTGACCTAATAAGGATTGAACAAGAATTGGATAAGTACAAACTGCAGCGAGACTACACTGAGAATATTGGCACATATATTAATGACTTGCGAATGTCTGGTCGAATCCAAGCAGATGATGAAAAAGTAGTTAGGGATATTCTTGATGCTAGATTCCATGAACATGGAGCTACAGGAATAGTTAATGCCTACAAAAACATGTCATACATCGACGTGATGGGTTCACCAATATCTGCATTAACTCAGATCGGTGATTTGGCCTGGGCGATGTATGTTGGCAAAGTATGGACACCACGTGGCCTGGCTGACACAATTAAGAATGTAGGTAAAGCCATGACTAAGAATTCTGAAATAACTAAGGAAGATCTCGGGATTGAAAGGATAGCTCAAGAGTTTGCAGACGGCACTACGTTGGGGAATGCAGTAAGTTGGGTATTCAAAAAGGTTGGACTTGAACGAATAGATTCGATCGGCAAAGAGACTTTAATCAACAATGCGTTTAGCAACTACAAAGCTATGGCCAGCACAGAGGCTGGAAGAGCAACATTACTGAAGCAAATCAAGCCGATCTTTGGAACACAGTCTGAGAGTGTAATAAATGATTTGCTTGCAAACAATCCGACAGACAACGTAAAGATGTTGTTATATCATAGGTTGTTGGACTTTCAACCTGTAGCGCTTTCTGAAATGTCAGAGCAATACCTTAAGAGTGGAAATGGCCGAGTGTTTTATATGCTCAAGACATATACACTCAAGCAGTTTGATGTATTCAGAAATGAGGCTTGGCACAAAATTAAGACTGGCGAACGAGATCAGGTTATTGAAGGAATTGGTAACATGATCAAGCTGGTAAGTTTGCTTACACTTGCTAATGCTGGCGCAGATGAGTTGAAGGATTGGATGTTGGGTAAGGAAACAAAGTTTGAAGATAATGTGATTGAGAATTTTCTCACCATGGGTGGAGCATCAAAGTATGTAAGGATGCAAACTACTAGAGAAGGTCTAGGATCTGGATTGATCGGGCAAATTTTGCCACCATTCAGATTTATAAATTCCATCAGTAAGGATCTTAACCAGTTGTATGGAGCCTACATTACGGGTGATACAATTGATTATGATCATACAAGAATTGTTGAGTCTATCCCGATTGGTGGTAAGCTTTATTATTGGCATTACGGCCGAGGTGAAGACTATAAAAAGAGTAGCAACGAACAAGAATTTGGTAAGATTAGCAAGGAAGTAGATGTATTCAAGAAACAGCTTGAAAATTCTGAAGATAAAAGAACTTTCTTGAACTCAAACCTGGATGACTTCAAGCAAATGAAGTTGTATGAAAACTTTCAAAGTGCTCTCAATCGGAACCAGGCAGTAATTAATAAATTGAAAAAGATTGATCAGACAACAAATGTGAGAGAAAGACTTGGGCAGTTGCAGCAGCAACGAGAGGTGATATTGAAAAGATATTTTGAAGTAAGATAAACTTTATAAAGCAATTAAACTAATAGGGCATGGAGAAATTCATGCCCTATTTTTCTTTCATCCTTCGTGATATGCAGTTGTGTTATCCGAATCTTCATCCTTACAGTTAGGACAAAGTCTACCAGTAAAATCTTTATGATGTTTTTTGCAGCGATGGATTTTACTTTCTTTCATTTGATTGTCTAAGAACTCTTCCCAAGGCATCATACTCATTACTCGCTGCATATCAGGATGAGCAGACTTTGCTGTTCGTAGCTTTCTGATATGTGACCATTCAGCTGCATCTGCCGTGATTATAATCTCGGTCTTTAGAGCATTAGGCAGGACGGCTCGGGCTTGCTGAGGTTTGAGTCCCAGCCAGAGCATACGATTGTATCGTTTTTCCTCGAAGGCACAGGAGGATAAAAACTCATCCTCCTGCGCAAAAGACCAAGCAGCAAACCCATTAGGTTCAATAAATTCCATATCCTTACCACCATAGTTCACATACCTAGTTGATTCCTGAGCAAAAGAGCATGGCCTGTGACGTACCAACTCATGGCTGACTCCACGATCACAGATAAACTTGGCGCTGTACCTGTGGAGTTCCTTGGGGATTTCGTCGTGAGGACATGGTTGCCAATCAGATATACCAATCAAGTCAGTAGGAATGTCAAAGAGGGCTCCGTAAGATTTTATGAATGCGTCTGTGTAGCTTGGTAGTCCGTTGGTTACTGCGTTCTGGTACCAAGCGGTAAGACTTCCTCCTATATAACAGACACCCGCAATTCGTCGGAATGTCAAATACTTACCTATGGCAGCAATTACGTGGTCGTCGTATTCAAAGCCGATAGGAAATCCCCTCACCACAAAATTCGAGTGCTCTACCATCGCCAGATGCCCAGCCTTGATCAGCTTCTTGACAAATTCTTCAGCACTATCTTCAGTGATCTTGTCTTCTGACTTATAGCAAGTTCTGCCTGCCATTTCAATGAACTTGAGTGTGGCATTATATTCTGTCGGTACTGCTCCAAAAAATTCAACACTTGGTTTGATTATTTTCATATCCTCATTCTCCATCTTCATGGGCTAAAGCTGCTATCAAATCATTATGCAAATCTTCTCTGGGATCAATTGCAAGGTCTTTTTGATCCTTCATTAACTGCACTTTTATATCAGCTAAAACTCTTATCTGAGCATAAAGTTGCTTAATCTTTTCCTCAATAGCAATTATACTAGCATCAGTTAGATCTTTGTGAAGAAACTCTCGCAGCAACGGAGCATTAATGTGTGCTCTATCAAGTGTTTTCAGATGTGCTTTCATTACTTATTCCCTCAACTATTTTAATACAATCTTTAATTGCCTGAATAGTTGCTGCTGCTGTAACACCGTTAGGAATTATTACGTTGGCAGCGTCTCTAGTTGGTTCGTTTTCACGCTCAAATAAGAAGGCTTGAAGTTTTTGCAACACTTTATATTTGAATGTAATTATTGGCATTATCACACCCTCCAGGTGTAGTTAATCACTTCAGCTAATGCATGGAACTTCTGGTTCAGTAGAATTGCCAGTTTTAATCACAGTTTGTTTTGCCAGCACAGGAAAAGCTTTAACAATTTTCTTCTCTGTTATATGACCAAGCGTAGCATTTAATCTCTTAACCATTCCAGCCAGCCAATCTCCATGAGATTTGAACTGTAACAATTCGCATTCATCTAGAGCATTTTGTAGGTCTAGTTCAGTTAGTTTCTTCATAAATTGCTCTCAACAAAATCTTTTATTAATGGCCCAAAGCCAAAAAGACTAAAATTGTATTGATCATTTAATTCATTTAACTCTTTTAATGAAATATAATCACAATGATTTAAAACAAGATGGGTTGGTTGATTAATCTTTATTGCTCTATTAACAAGTTCATATTGAAATCCTCCAACTCTTCTAACTCGTTTTGTTACTGTAGTGTATTCTTCTGGCCGATTTAATTCAGTCCAAGAAATTTCTTCTTCTAATGGTCCAGAATTTCCAGCAACTCTTATTGCTTTTGTTCTGCACACTAAAACAATTGTATCTACTGTTAATGGGCTTATTCCAATTTCTGATAGATACGATGCAGCTGTTGTGTCGCGAGATGTAACATAAGGATAATGTGGAGAATGATGAATGGATAATCCGAATCCCTGAGTTCCTTCAATTATTAATCTTTTAGCAGAATACATGATATCTATTGTATCTGCTATGTAAGGTTTAAGTGATTTAATTTCTCTTGCAAATATAATTCTATTACTTCTTAACAATTTATTTATCAATGCTGCTCCAGTACCAGAACAGGTTGAAGAAATGGATTTAAAATTGTTAAGTTCAAATGTTATATCTGTTCTATCAATGCATACAGCTTTTGGATCTATAAATACTTTGCCTGGAATGTTTTTAATTTCTTGCAAAACTTTAATTGGATCAATAAAACTTCCGGCAGAAATTATTGAAATAGCCCCAGATAAAGAGGCTCCAGGAAAGTTATTAAAAACTAATCCCTCAACTGTATGTCCAGAGTTTATTCCTCCAGATCTAACAACTACATCTGCATTTTGTTTCTTAGCAAAATACAAGGCTGTCTTTCCTTTACCTTCTGACCCATATTGGCCCCCAATAATAATAGTTGTTTTCATAAATTTATTCACTTAGACTCTGTTACTAATTGCCATGAGCGTACAGTTGCTTTAGCTCCACGTCTGGTTTTAAGTTTTAATTTATCACATCTTCCAGTATGTAAAGCAACTAATTCTGATGCACGTTTTTCAGTTGCACAAGTAGATGCTACATAATGCATACCTTTTCCCCACTGGATAGTAATTATGAATTTTTGGATTTCCATAAATATCCTTATTCATGCATGATTATTTTATCAATCTCTTGTTCTTCTTCAGCTAGTTTTGTATAAAGCATTCCTGCATAGTGTGCAATCTTTAGAAGATCAAGCTTCTGTTGGCCTTCACGAGAGTTCTTTCCATAACGATTTAGATATTTCTTCATTTGGGTGATAAAGTCAGATTCGCTAAATTCTGAACATTGATCTGATCCTTTATCTCCGTATTGTGGAACTGTATATTGCTCAATATGATTGAACACTCTTTTACTAAACTTTACCCATTCAATTGCACGTAATGAGGGAACAGGTTCGTAATCTTCTTCCGATGGAAAAGGATCGATTTGCATAGTTAAGCTCCATTCTTAAATTAACTTTTAGTAACTACATCAAGTAAATATGACCCAAAGACAGGACTTTTCCAATACTCACCATAGTAAATTACTTCACAATTACGTAATCCTCCAAGTTGTTCTTCTCTATTTACATAACAAACAAATTTATCTTTAGGATTAACATTATTTTCATGACAATAAGATAAAAATTGATCATAATTTTTAGTAATAATTATTTTTAGTAATAATTATTTTTAGTTTTACTGGAAATTTCATTTTTACCCCTCTAGGTTCGGTATAACAATTCCTCTATTCACCAACTCAAAAAAGCATCTCTTAGTTGCGCTGATATCTGCATAAGCATCATGCGCTCCATCAAATCTTTCACCAAATAAGTGTTCATGCAACTCGGTTAGCTTGGGCCATTTTGCACGGCCAGCCTTGTTTTTTAGGCCACACATTTTTACCACAGCCTTATCTTTCATGGTACAATGGTTTGGCAAGTCAAGATAGAAAGCACTTCTTGCTTCATCGGATAGCTCTTCCAGGTTGCGTTCCATCATCTGATAAACATAGTTCCAATCAAAAGCAAAGTTATGACAGACTACCAGGTCTGCCTGTCTGAGCATCAAGCCAAATTGTTCAGCAGCAATTAGTTCGTCTATCCCTTCAGTGTCTGCTCTTTCAATGGTGATTCCATGCACTTCTTGTGCATAATAATTCATTGATCGACCATTACTTTTGATGATGACATTCATTTGATCAAATTCTTCTTCTTGACTGGCAAGAATAGCACCGATCTGTACTGTCCACGCCTGCTCGGGATCATTGGCAGAAAGAGCTTTTTTAATAAAATCTGAAGTTTCAGTGTCAAAGAATAATACTTTTGTCACTGGTGTCATTTAGTTCTCCTTTATTAATTTACTTTTATCTATCAACCATAGATTGTAGATCTATTTTTCTTAATTCCCAATCAAGCTTACTATCATGAGTGTTATTAATTTGCTCAAGTTGTTCTTCAAGAATCTTTATTGCATCATTAGCAGGACCTCCATTATGCCAAAGAGCAATTGCCTCCCTAACTCTATTTTGATTAAAAATAATTTTATACTTCATTTAGTTCTTCTCCATTTGATTTTTAATAACATTTCTATCCATCAACCTAAAGATTGTTCTGTCAAGATATGTTGGATCACGAATCTTTTGTTTCTTCTTAATTGTGGTGTACATGCAAGTTGTGGCAGAATTCTCTGCCTTAAGTATTCCAGATTGTTCAGCCATTTCAACATATCCACGTAGCTGAGGAATGTTGTCTACATCTAGGTGAAAGTTCCTCACTAGTTCTGTCCATTCAAAAGATTCGTGAGCATCAATGAATGAAAGTATCTTTGCATAGATGTTAGCCTGACTGGACAAGCCTAAACCATAGAAAGCGTTTGGCATCTCAAGTTCTGTTGCCTGCATTATTGCCAAGGCTTGCTCAAAATGTTCAGCCGTAATGATCATATCATCAGATTCAGCGGCACATACAAGCATACAGACCTTATTCAGATGCAAGGGCCTCCTATGATTATAACCTAAGAATCGCTCACTTGGCACACCTGACTCGTCATAGTCTTGCTCATACCAACGCACATAAGTTTTGAGAAAATCCTTACTTAGGGTGAATTGTCCAGATAAGTTTGCAATTTCCTGTAAGTCGTTTTCTAACTTCTTTTGTGTATCTTCCTCTTCTTCAGTCAAGAATTGCAAGGCTCTTCTTTGCTTGGGGCCTTGGCCAACTACAAAGATGATCCTAGAGATCAAGCCACCACCAACAGCGTCTTGACTCAGCTTAGATTGCAAAAGACTAGGAGTTATGCAACCAAAAAGCGTTAGCCAACAATTAGATATGTCTTCAGTCTTTCTGGCAAGGGTTTTATACTTCCAAGTATCTGCACAATCAAACAGATCAGTCAGGGATGCTAGGAGCATTTGGTCTCTGTCGTTCAGAAAGACTTGAAATTCTTCTGACCATATTGATACGCTCTTATGTTTGCGAGTAAGTCCAGCATGATCGACATAAGTATCTTCGCTGTCCATGAGTTCTCTGTACAACGCCTGGGTTGAGCCTAGTGAATCTGCGCCGATATTAACATCTAGTTTTTGTACAAAGCTCTTTGCAATTTTCATGGCTGTGCCTTTCCGTCCTCCAGGTGGACCGACAAGAGATACGAATAAGTTAGGATAAACATAACCACGAAGTGCTCCCCAGTTACAATAGCACTTTCTTCGCA
>Ga0209416_1001911_pt1 | contig 12768 bp, 16 predicted proteins | sample RifGroF1_FD_184001 | JGI IMG/M metagenome (GOLD analysis project Ga0209416, IMG submission 184001) | Groundwater microbial communities from Rifle, Colorado, USA - Groundwater F1 (SPAdes) (version 2) | ecosystem: Environmental > Aquatic > Deep subsurface > Groundwater | place: Rifle, Colorado...
CTAACTGCTCTGCTGTATGCATACGGTCAATCATGGCTTTTGTTGCTTCACTAATAGTCCGATACTTACCGGGGTTCTTAGCCATTTCCACTACTGCCTTTTGACGAGCAATAGGTTCAATAAACTCACGTAACTTAGCCTTGTCGAGTAGCATTTCTGACCACTCTCGGTTAAGTAACTTGGTAAAATCTAACTTGGAGTTCTTCCTGTTTACATCTAGGGATAGTCTAGTAATAGCCGCTGCATTCTCTCTAGCTTCAATCTTCTGTATAGCATCCAACGCCAAGTCAGCCCACCTCTTTGTGGGAACAGACGAGTCCATCTTGACGAATATATCAATCATACGTCTGCTAAGTCGAGGTAAAATCCCAGCGGATATCGCATTCTTAAGATTAGTTGCGAAGTCTACACCATGTTTTCCAGCGGCTACTTCTGCAACCTTCGCAGTAAGAACTTGCAAGTCGTAACCCGCAAGACTAGATTTTCTACGCGAGAACGAGGCAATTTGGGACGCTGCAATATACGTATCACGTTCCAGTTTCTTGGCTTGTGACACTACAGATAACTTACTTACCTGTTCCATAATAGCATCACCCAAACCAATCGTGCCCTTCTTATTCAGCCAATGTCCAATTGTACCAATCTCCATACTCTCGGCGGCTTTGGCTACTTCTTCCACTTCACGAATAGTCTTGGTGAATACTTCAAAGTTGTTCATTATTGGCTTTAATTCTCCAGCGCCGAGTCCAACTAACTTCTTAAGTAACATCGGAGCGCCGTCAATAAGACCTACTGTAGTATACGTGGTTGGGTCAAATGCAATATCTCCAACCATCTCCAGTCCGATATCTATATAATCCTGTTTGATTGCATTAATCTCTACATAGGTAAGAGGTCTACCTACTTGAAATTCAGCAGAGGCTACATTTCTTATAAACTGTGCTTCAAGTTCTGGATAGTGTTGCCACGTCCACGCCTCATACACACCGTAGTCTATGAAATCAACGAACTTGGTTAGAGGGTCATCGGAGGTGTGAGTTTTGAGAATCTTTCTATCTTCTTCAATAGCCTTAATCTTTGTGGCAAGAGCTTGTTCTGTGTTGCCGGCATTCATTTCTACATCTGCTTGTTCACGATAAGCATCTGCCGCCATAGTAGCTTTATTCTCATACTCAATAAGAGCTTTGCCGGTCAGTTCTATATTCTGACCAAAGGACCCGGCCCTAATAGGAGTGTTCGTCCAATCTCGTTGCTCCGGGTTTTTCTTAAAGGCCTCTACTGCGGATTTACGGTCTACTAACCACTTTGACCACAACCCCTCAACTTCTGTTATGCCTTCATCGACTACTGCCTGAGCCTCTTTAATGGTCTTGCCTTCACTTAAGGCACGATACCCCTCAAATTGAGCCTTATTTGAACGTAATATAGACTTTCCCGCCAACAGTAACGGGTCAATAATATGTGTCTTCAATAAATTACCAAAGGCCGACTTCTGGGAAGCTACAAGAACCGGAGTTCTCAAGTTAAATGCATCAGCAGCTGGAAGAAATGGAGTTGAGGATATGTTTGAAATATTAAACCAATTCTTAAACTTCCAAAACTCTCCTTTTTTCCACGGGTGAATTAAATCTTCGACTATCTCTAATGATTGTACTACACCCGGTTCGCCGGGTTTCTCAATATAAACAAGGTTTGTACCTGTTTTTTGTAATGAGGTTGCTCCGAAGTAGTTTCCGCCCTTCTCTGCCATTATGTCTTTGTAAGCTGAGATGGTTTCTTCGTTGCTTAAGTCTCTGGTAATACGGACAAAGTTATAACCCTTCTTCTTAAAGGCATCAACCTCTTCTACTGCATCTCTTTCAAGAAACTGGTCTAGGTCTCTTGTACCCATTTTCTGTTTCTTTCGTCCATCAACCAGAGTACGAGCAACATCTAAGTCTGGATTTACACCTCCAGTAAGATAGGAGGCAGCAACCTGTGTCTTTGTATCATACACAGCAGGTTCAACAATAAATCCCTTACCAAGAGAGATTTCATCTGCACGTTCCTTACCCCACACAAGTTTAGGACTATTGGGGTAGCTTGGATTAGTAATCCACAACCCTTGAACACCCTCACGTTCATTAATCTCATTCGTGGCGGGATTGTAGAATACAGGTTGTTTCACCCGTAGACTAGGACTCAAGGCATACTTAATAGAAGGCTTAGGAGCACGTAGTTTTGCTGCGACTTCTTTTGCCTTTGATACCCCTTTAACTTGTGGTTTAAAGTCCTTATTCTTCCAGAACTTTGTAGTAGGAGTTGCTGGTTTCATGAACGGCATAGACTCTCCTAGAATAAACTCTTATCTGCTTCTCCGAATATGTACGACCCGTCTTGCATTTTGGACACCGGCATAACTCTTCCCGCCGACATAAATGGAGTGGTCATGTTCCGAACTAGTGGCCCATATGCTGAAAGTGTATCTGATTGTGTCATAGCAATTAATGGGTCTAGTGCAGCCACAAGTTGTGTTAGTTGCTGATGTGTAGGCATTGCATTTCCAACTGCGCCTAAGTCACGAACAGCGGAAGAGACCTGCTTAAGAAAAGCATAACCGGGTCCCATCTTTCCGCCTGTCTTTGGCATCTTTGAAGCTACAGTATCAAGAGCGGCTAACATAGCGTTGGCTCGTTCCTGTGAATAGGTATTTCGAGTATATGAATCACTAAAAGCCTGACCCAAGAATGGAATGCCATTAGTTTGAGTATTAATTCTCCTGCCTTCCAAATCAAACTGCTGTGTTGGAGCGCCTTGGAAGTTACCCAGAGTAGCGTTGTATGTTCCAAAAGCATCTGGATACAAGGTATAAAGATATGTAGCCATACTCCTCTGGTCTTCTGAGGAGAGGAATGGAATCATTGAGTTTAGTAGCCCTGCGTATTCCAATTCAGGACTGGAGAAACTAGGTGTAACACCTCTCCACCAATCAGGTGCGCCGGGTATGTGATACGTCTCAGCCCAAGAAGGTTCACCGGGACCTGCCGGTTCTGTTGAGTCGGATTGGGAGGAGGGTTCTGCTTGTGTAGCATATCCTCCAGAACCGCCGGTCCAATCAACCTGCTCTTCTGGTTTCTTTGGAGGAGCTGTAAAGTTTGTATCTTGAACAGGCATTACAGCAGTATTGTGTCCAAATATCTTTTCGAAATATCCAGCCATACTAGAACTAATTGGAGCTACTTCTGCGCCTTGTCCTATTTGCAACTCTGGATGAGCTGACCATGAGGCGAACATCTCTTCTGGAGTTTCAGCCGGGGCCATGTTGATAGCGGGGGCAGAGGCGGGAGCCAACTTAATCGGTAATGGGGGCTTTGTAGTAGGCATAACAACAGGAGGAATTATTGCAGGTTTTCCTAAATTAGCAGATACATTTACTGGGGGGAGTTTAGGTCCTATGATTGCCGGCTTAACTTGGGGTCCAATATAGGTAGGTGAAATTACCGGGAGAAGTTTCTTCTTTCCTAGAGATGCGGTGGCTTTCTTTCCGCCCCCTCCGTCTGATTTAAGAACTGATGGCATAAATACCTCCTACTTAATCGGGGTGAGTCGGCGTAGTTCCATCTCACGTATATATTCTAATACTGAATCATGTCCATACATCTGAGACATGGCATCGAAATCTTCTGGTTTGAAGCTGTTATACTGCATCAGTTCCCTGTCGGTAGTTAGTCCAGAAGCTTTGCGTATTCCACGTAGAGCTTCTCCGGTTGCATTAGCTAACTGAGTCATCCCTTCTTTAATAGGCATTATATCGTTCCGTCCATCTTGGGGCTAGCTTTGACTTGTGCCGCCATCTGTTCTTGTGCGCTCTGCCCATTAGCTGTGGCTTCTCCTGCTGCGGCTCCTGTAGTTGCAGGAAGTCCCATTGGTTGTTCTGGTGCTCCGCCTTCCGCTGGAGGGGCTGCTTTGGGTAGCTGGCTCTTTGCGACATCAAGAGATAACTGAGCCATCTCATCCCCATCGTCAGCTAGTTCTTTAAGATTAAGGAACATAGCATACTGCTGTGCAATTGGATTAGCCTGAGCAAGTTCAATCATCTTGCGTTTGCGTTCATCATCCGGCTGTTCAATGTCGTAGTATTCTGTCATCAGGGTTTCTTCCGAGAGAGTGCCCTTAGCCTGTGTAGCCATAGCATGTTTACGTGTCTTCTCTGAGGGGAAGTCAGGACGAATCCTACACTCAACTAGGAATGAGGAACTATCCTTACCGGGAACCAAAGTAACGAAGTCTTTACCTCGTACTCTACCATACACTCTAATCTTGGACTTCTTGGCAAACTTCTCCGTCATTGAGAGAATCTTCTTCGCCCACAATGTCCAGAAGAGTTGCAGGTTTGAAATAGGCTGAGTGAGACGAATACGGTTCTGGTCTGATTCTTGAGAAATAGCATAACCTGAACCAGCAAGTCCACTCGCACTTCCATACATAGACTCTGAGAACCCAGACTGTTGAATACGCCCACGAAAGAACTCCAACTGGTCGCTAACATCGGGCGGATTTCCAGGCCACACTGGGAAGCTAACCTCTTCTCCGTCTTCAATCTTAGTGATGTTAAGTGACTTATCCAGATTAACGGTACGTCCGGGTTTTGCTTTAACTAAAATAGGCAGCCCGGTGAATACATCAATCATACGCTGGCGACGGTTAATGCCAACTTCCAGCATAGAGACTGAATTCTCCAGCACATCAATCAAACCCTTCACCCAATGTGCGGGGTCATCTCCCATATCATTAGTAAAGAAACCAATCGTATAAGGCAGGTATTCATATCCAGCCATGTCTTCTAAGTCTTTAAGAATATCACCACCGAACAATCGGGCGTTACGTACAATGGTCTTACGCTTTGCACCACTGGAATCCTTTTCAATCTCCCAGTAGTCAATAAACTCATCAAAGGTTTCCATCTTCTCAATCATAGAAAGATGGTCATATCGTGTAATCTGTTCTGGATACTTCTGTTCTGCATCCCATACATTCATCTGCTCTACTTTCATAATAGCAGACCAACGATGCTCCCCACCCGGAATAACGTAGAGGGATAATGGGTCAATCACCTTAACGATAATAGGTGTCTCTTTGTAATACTGAGTAGACACCGTTCCTTCGTCCGAATCAACGTCTACTTCATCAATCTTATCTTTATAGTATGAGGCTTCTTTGGGGTCCCATACAGAGTAGATAGCCGCAACCCCATCACGTACAAAAGCCGCTGTGGTTTCTAGGCGTATGTCCTCTTCTTCACGCAGGGAGTTTACGTGAATCGTCCCTGCAAGATACTTCTCAATTGAGGAGGTATCTCGTGTATCCATCTCTGATGGGGTCCATCCGTACACATGCCAACGAAAATCATTAGAGTGTAGGATACCAACAGCCAAGTCTACAGTATTAGTGTAGGTGGGGTCAGCATATCGTGTCTCTCCGTCTACTTGTTTGCCCGTACCTTCATAGTGTTTGAAGTGATAAAGGTTTCGCCTATGCTGAATAGGCCCATGCCAACTCTTTGCCAATGTCCGAGCTAAATCTATTTTTGCTATTAGATTGGGATTTTCAAGCATAGTCTCTCCTTATTGCGTTCTGAGTTCGGGCGGGAACTGAAACTGTTCTGGGTCAGGTCTATTAGAACCTTGATTAGAATATGGATTCATAATAGTGAGAACCTCACCTGAATCTATTCCTGAATTCTTTACTGCATCATATACAGCCAAAGCCGTAGCAATTGCTCCATCCATATGAGCCTTTGAGTTACTCTTATTCTTTACTAGTCTAAAACCAGTATCCGTGGTCTGAGCCACCGCAAGTTGTATGTGTTTAGTAAGGTCATCAGCAGGATAACACCACAGGTTCTCATACTTAAGTGAATCATATAATTGCTGTGTTGCTTTCACCATGTTGGTTACACTCTGCGTGTATTCCACAACCGGCAATCCCCTGAACTTGAGTCGTGTAAGAGTCTGATGTAGATGAGCAGGGTCGCACAATATAGAAATAACATTAAACTTCTTGGACTGCTCTAGGAGATATGCTTCAACCGTTGCTTCTAGGTCAAACCACTCTCCTTTAATTGGAGTCCATATCTTGTGAAACAGCATAATAGTTTTGCCAATATTCGAATCGTGTACACATCCTACAATCGCCGTGCAGTCTCGCTTAATCGCTGCATCCACTCCAATAGAGACTGGAAGATTATAATAAGGATGTCCTAACCACCCGTCTGCCGGTCCAGTAAAGTGCTTAGTGGCTCTATCCCACCACTCCTTCGGGATAAACTCTTCATTAGTTGTTACCCAGTTGTTGGTGTGAAGTCTGATGTAAGCAGAGGCGCGTAATGATTCTCTCTGTGAGGAATAATATAAGTCAGTTTGCCAAGGCATACGAGGTTCGTGGTCCCAATAAATAAACAAGTCTCCATTCGAATAGCATGGTAGGTCTTCTAATCCGGGTACTGGCATACCCTGACCTTCCTCGTGTTCTTCTTTACCTACACCCTTGAGATATATCTCTTTTAGCAAATCACTCTGGGCTTCGAACCCGGCATAGGTTGATATGAATCGTAAACTCTGCGGAATAGTAGGAATAGGGGTTAGCTCATCCCAACACCGTCTGGCTGCCTCCGAACCGTATCCCCAAAGTTCATCCCAAACAGTAAGACCATGACGTGTTCCCGCTACTGAACGATATGACTGAGCCAATGCTTTAATTATAGTTCCGCCCGGTAGTTGTACTTCACCCTTAAGGGTTCTGTATCCTGTTTTCTTTGAATGATAAGCCACGTCTTTGAAGACTACACCCTCCGCAGATTCGAGATCATTCGCAATTAGATAAACTTCCATCTCAGCATCAGCACATTCAGCATACCACGAGGCTACCGCCGCTGCACACTTGGACTTTCCTGATTTTTTTGGAGCTGAATACACTATGGTACTATATGGAAAAAGCCCGGTGATTGGGTCGGGTGTAAGTACATGCTTTAATATTCGGCGTTGATGTTCAAACAAGTTTAACTTGCCGGGTCCAGCTGGTAATCCTGTTTCTGTATCATATGAATCTGGAATCCAAAACCCTTTGTTCACATCAGAACACCAATCAACAAAGCTCTGCGTTATCAATAACGGACTCTCCTGCTGAGTGTTTCTTCATCCCCATTTAATCTGAGGACACGTAAGGCCTGTTTAGCCTCTTCCTCTGTATCATACTTACTAATAATCTTACCGGTTGACTTTAAGAACACTACCCACTGCTGTAGTTTGTAATCAAACTTAGTACCCAGCATCACACCCTCCAATATTATATATCATAATTATAGCAGGATTGGTATGATAAATCAAGAAGCCCACCGAAGTGGGCTATGGAAGTAACTGGTTGATTATCCCCCAGCTGGAAGTAATTGGGCTAATCCAGCCATGTATTTCAGAATCTTACCAATGTCGTCAAACTCAAACAGCACAGCTACCGGGTAATGATAGAACTTAATTGTTCCTGCCCATACTGTTTCTTCGCCGGGAAAGATTTGAATATCCTGAATCTTCCCTGCTTCTTTATTTAACCGATTCTTCGCTTGCTGGTTCGTGACTGAGTTAACGTAAGGACGAATATCACTCAGTTTGTACTTGTGTGGATTTACCATTTCTCTCCTTTGATTGTCTTCCTGCTCCGGTGTAGCCATCCCCATGGAAATGTACAGCGGGAGGAGTGATAACTTTGATAGTAATTCCTCCACACTTCCAGCATCTTCCAGTAGGTCTTGGGTTAAAGGCATCTTCTCCGTTAACGAGGGTGATATTACAAGTTTCACAGTAGTATTCATACAACACTTCGCCCTCTCAATGCACATAGTTGTGTCCGTAATATTCTATTCTCCTCCGCTAATTCTTCATATCGCCGTTTCCAAACTAATTCATCTGGGACAATCCCACCCTCTCCGCTCATAGCATATGTCCAAGCTAAACCATAATCCGGTCTGGTCTTTCGTTGAGTACGATAAAGCTCTCGAAGTGCAGCCATTCTTGTTTTGGTTGTTTCGTAGAATTCTTTATCCATCTAAACTCACTGTCTTGATTTGAAATCCCTGATATGGGTGAGGGGCATAAGGCCCGTGTAGATTTCTTCGCGTTCCACAATGGCAACATACTTCTTCTGAAAGTGTACCCCAACTCGAATACTGATTAATCGGTACTGGATGCCAACAATGGATACACTGTACTACGTGTACAACTTCGTCTTTTTTTAATTTCTTACTAATTGGTACTGTGGTTGACGGACTTCCGTCCAATGGATAATCCATTATTGCTCCAATGATTGAGTGACCAAACTCCAAGTATGTCCATCAACTGCCAGTCCGTTTTCGCTCAACTGCTCTAACAATGCCCAGATAGCCTCTTTATCAATAACACGTAATCGTTCTAACCGTTCAATTTCATCTTTCAGTTTCTTTTGTCCGAACATTTTATCTCTCCTATTTCTTCTTTTTAGAATTACGAACACTGGCGCGAAGTTGCTCACCAAAATACTTAAGCGGGTTCGTCTTAAGTTGTGTTAGGCTGTCAGGCAGGTCGCTCTTCGTCATTGTACGCTTCCCAATGTGTGCATCCGCCTTCTGCCATGAATTCTTCTTTGTGCTGGGTTTCTTTGTAACGGGTTTCTTCATATGCCCTCCATAAATGTATGTATCATTGTCAGGTGACTTACTACTCGTTCTTCGTGCTCTATTCCATGTTCCCTTAGTTCGTTCACAACTACATGCATAAGTTCATGAATAATCACACGTTCTATTTCCTCATCTTTCATACTCGCCATCATCACATGACTAAACTCTAATAAAGCTGTGAAGTAGTTCCACTTCGTAGAACAACGCGCTACTTCGTGAAAGGAGGAGTCTATATCCGAGGATAGATAGTTTCTTATATTAAAATCCACCCTCCACATCCCTAAGAATAATTTCGACTTCCATTTCAAGATGTATTTCCTAACAAGCCTAGTTAACTGCTTTACTGTTAATTCTCTATCTTCCATATTCTCCTTTGGGCTTCCCTCGTGGCTCGGTATCGCCCGAATTTATGCTACACCACGAGGGCATCTTACGGCTAGGAGAGGGGTTGGAACTCCCGGATTGGTTTGTTTCCTGCGCTATCTAGCAGCCCCAGTTATCTCTGGTTCGCATCCTTTTGAGTACGGCTTCTCTCGTCAGAGATTTTCGCGGATAGCCCGCCATAGGCTTATTGTTAGTATGGTGCGCTAGGCTTTACCCTATCGCGTACTCCGATCTGTAGCGGGTGGTAGATTCGAACTACCGTATCAGGTTTATGAGACCTGCGAGTGTCCACTACTCTAACCCGCAATAAAGGCTTAATCATATCTTATCTTTTGATTAGCTTCCCAACAGGCGTTAGCATTCGTAAGACCTATCTCACTAACTTGTGCACAGCTTCGTGAAAGGATACTATCCTTGGGGTAGCGCCGGGTAGAGGACTCGAACCCCTAATCGTAGGTTTGGAACCCACTGGTTTACCAATTAACCTAACCCGTCTGGAACTGCGTAATCAGGTCGCTCATAGTCGGATTTATGTCGGAATCAAACCGACCCCCGCATTTTGCCCTCATTGTACGCAGTAGTAGCGGGTGTGAGAATCGAACTCACCTTATTCGGCATATGAAACCGATGCTGGGACCACTCCAGTCTAACCCGCAATGCTGTGGTGTGTAACTAGGGGATAAAGCGGATTACCCTTCTAGTTCAGTCGCCGTTCCGCACCTGCCGTAGACACACCACGAGTGGAAGTGGCGGGAATCGAACCCACGTTTTGCATAGTTAGGTACTCCAGTAACTATACACATCACCTGTCACCCCCTATTCTGGTTCAGAACCAAATCCAGTTTCCTGATAAGGTTCTCCAGTGTCTTCATCTTTGATATATTTATTAATCGCACTAGAAGCGTATCCTGCTCCAAGTAACCCGTATCTTATCGCATCCATAACTTCCCCCAAGGAACTTGTCTCAAGGTCAGTAGCATTATAGAATCTACTCCCAAACTCATTAGTAATCATAAGCTCCACCAAGCAGGTTTCAGGGTTAGCTTCCATTGTCTTTCCCTATTCTTGTAGCATTTATATTATCCTCAATCCCCTTAGTAATTCTCACAAGGAACTCTTGTATCTGTTTAGACAGCTCCACATCAGCAGGAATACTCTGTTTATTATCACAATTAAGATTAATATTCATCTCAGCCTGATTCCCCTTATTTGTGATTGTAAGTACTAATTGATTAATTATCATAGTTGTTTCCCTTTCTTCTTCCTTTCATCTACCCAATCATAGATAGTTCCCTTGTTGGGAACTGTAGCCCACATAAAACCATGACATAAGTCTTCGGTAGCGTGAGTATCAATAATTGGTATGGGGATTCCCTCCCAGTCTTTTCTCCATTTTAGTTTACTGTCCTCAACCCAAATCCAGATGCCGGAATCAAAGTAACTCGTTTCTTGATGTGCCGGGGCCCACTTATAAAAATCCTCCATCTTGATTCCGTCATAGTAACCTAAACGCCAATATTTGTCATAAAGAGTTAACGATGTATAATGCATTATATCTCCAGAATTATAGTAGAACCATCGTGTCCATGTATCTTTTCCAAATCTTCCATGCTGTCATAAATAGCAATAGAGTGATATTTAGTTGTCCACGTTAATACACATCTTCCATCAGTAAAGCAAACACCCTCTGCTACAACTCCAGTAGCAGAAACCCCAGATTTATCTTCCAGTCTAACTAGGTGAAACAGCTTCATTTTCCTCCACAAGTACTAAATAATTAATAACTATTATATAAGTACTAAAGAACTAAAGAACTATTACTAATTACTAGAACTATATTGCTCTTAGGGAAACGGTTGACTGGGCGACACCACGCTCTCACGAGTAAGATAAACCTGCAACCCGTTTCTTTTAACTTAGCACAAGTATACTACATCTTTCGAATCTTGTCAAGGGTGCGGTACACTTTTCCAGATAAGTCAGGAAGAAAGTCATACGGTACATATTACATTTCCCTAGAACATACAACCTTAAGAAGTCTGATTTCTTAATGTAATAAAAGTACCGTGTCAAATGTCATATTCTCTTCGATGAATGTCATACGATAATAACAATAGAGGAGTCTGATAAGACCGTCTGATGCGGGATTTTAATGTAATTGAATATGATATATAGACACTTGTCATCTATAGGAGATTACACTCCCTACAAAATATACATAACAACCAACAATAACTACCCACCCCACATACATAACATAGCCATAACTCCCGTCCAGTGTTGTAGTGTTTCATGTATGCGTTGTACGCTATGCGATAGGACTATTCAATAATTGAATAGGGTATGATAGGGTGGGATTGTATGCATCTTGTATCATTGTATAGGGCTATAACTACGATTACTTCAAGCGTAAGATTATACATAACATTATACATTGTCAATAATATCTCACGTGTACAATGTTTTGTATAAGGTTATCGTGGTCGGGTTGTATATCTATACGCACTACTTCACTATGATTTATGGTTGCAATATCTATACCAATGTGTTATCTATGCGAAATAAATCGACTGGAAAGTTATATCTATGCGAATGGTTTTCTGCGTATAGGTATCGTACCATATGTCATTTACTAAAATTTCTAAAACATGGATTTTTTAGGGTTGTTCTATAATCATTGGCATACTACTTGCAACTAAACATGATAGCTATGCGAAGTTTGTATGATAAATGTCATATTGTCTGGGTTACATTGTAATATTTGTCATAGTCAGGGGATTATTACACTGTCATAAATGTTCTAGGATGAAAGACACTTGAAACATGACACTTGCATCAGCTACATTTGAGTTGTCGCTGGGCTCCACTGCTCCACAGCGACCTGAGCAGAGAGCAGTACAAGAGGAGTAATCTAATGGCACAGGCAAAGGTAGAAGTAAAGAATAAAGTAGAAACAAATGTTTGGCGATCTGTTGGTGATGGTGCAAGTGCAATGTTTGACGGTAAGACTGTGTTCTTGAAGTTTGACATCACTAACGACTACGGATTGTCGAAAGATGGTAAGGGTAAGATGACTAAACTTGCCGGGTCGAAGTGGGTCAAGGACATGCCGGGTAATGTTCAAGGCACGTTCTGGTTTGGGATTGACAAAACAGCACCTGTTGTCACACCCGAAGAAAGTGATGTTGCTAAACTGCTCGGTAATCTTGACGCAAAGCAATTGGCAGCCCTGAAAAAAGCACTCGCAAAGTAATTCACGCACACACGCTTATGCCCTCGCATTGAGGGCATAAGTGGTTTATATATCAGGTGTACATCATTTAGTATATAAACCACTTATGATAAGTAACCGTTGCTTATATGTTATGACCTTGTATACGATTACAAGCAGGTGCGTGTATAGTGTGGCTTACATGTACACGATAAGTGAGAGACTACACGTGGTATTATAACAGGTGCGTTATGGTTGTGTGCATTGACCACGTGTGCGATTGTAACAAGCGGAGCAGTAGAATGTCACAAAAAGTCAGGATGAATGTCACTTGACTAGTGGCTTGTTCAGCAGGATAATGCAGTCAGTTGTCCACTCTATTAGTGGGCATGTAGTAAACACATATGATAATAAAGGAGAGCAACATGGCACAGATACAGTTACAAGAAGGTGATTCATTCGTAATAACAGGTAGGTACTACAATAGTAA
>Ga0209416_1001912_pt1 | contig 12764 bp, 10 predicted proteins | sample RifGroF1_FD_184001 | JGI IMG/M metagenome (GOLD analysis project Ga0209416, IMG submission 184001) | Groundwater microbial communities from Rifle, Colorado, USA - Groundwater F1 (SPAdes) (version 2) | ecosystem: Environmental > Aquatic > Deep subsurface > Groundwater | place: Rifle, Colorado...
CCCCAACAGAGGAGGTCACAAACCAAATAGGCGTACCAAGGACTTTCTCCGAAATACTAAAGTATCCCGTTGCGGTACTACCAAACCCTTTATTCATCAATAGATTTGGAGCAGTATTGGACAAAACACTAAGACTGTCTGCAAATAAAGAGAATTTAGGGAAATTAAGATATTTTCGAAGCAGAGTTCTTAAATCAAAGTTTTTAGCTTTGACTTTTATTAATGGAATCTCTAATCTTAGGAAAAGTAAAATGTAAGAAAAAGAATAGCCAAACAAGTACGACACCATAAGTCCTGTTTCTGTATACCCTAAATATCCAAGAAGTAATCTTATTATAATCATTAATATCGCCTGCATAATAGCATTTGATGCCAATATCTTATATTTCTTCTCTCTTAGACCATAATAAAACAAAGGTTCATACAAACCTATAAATAATATATTTAAGATAATGAAAGGAATATGGCCACTAAGCTCTTTGACATTTAAAAATTTAAAAAGGGAAGCTCCATAGAAAAAAAGGAGAAGAGAAAAAATTGTTGTTGTAATTATTGTTAGAATAGTTGATACCAAAATTAGTTTTTGGGCGTTTTCTTTCTCTTTTGGTAGCAAAATTGCTAGACAATATCTCCCATTTGAAATCATTGCTATAAAAGAAGTTATTGTTACATAAACAGCAAATACTCCAAAATTTTCAGGAGAGTATATTCTAGTTAGTAACGGGGTTAAGAGAATTGGAATAGATTGAGCAATAATTCTACCTCCTACCATTGTCAAAATATTCTTCTTATAAGAGCTAGCCCCTATATATTTATCAAGGATGTTTTTGAAAAAATTATAAATCTTTTTCATAAAGCATTTCTTTATATAAGTTAACAATTTTTTCATTTATCGTCTCTTGAGTAAAACTTTTAGAATATTTTGTTATTTTATCTTTATCCCATTGTTTCTTTAGTGCTTTTTCTAAAGCTTTTGCCAAATCTTTTGATTTTTTAGGTGGAACCAATATCCCATAATCCTCTGAATTTATAACTTCTGGAATTCCCCCAACATAAGTTCCGACGAAGGGTTTACCACAACCTAAGGCTTCTAGCATTGAAATGGGAAGTCCTTCACTTAAACTTGGCATAACAAATAAATCACAAGCATTCATCCAGATAGGAATCTCTCTATGTAATTGGGTTCCCAATAAAACAATATAATCTTCGAGATTATACTTAAGAATTTGATTTTCAAAACTTCCCTTTAACCTTCCTCCCCCAATTACATACAGTATAATTTGCCTATATTTCTGTTTGTTAATGAGTATATTCATTGCTTCTATTAAATATTTATGACCTTTCACTTCCTCTAAATTCCCTACTGATAAGACAATCTCTCTATTCAAATCTATGCCAAGCTCTTCTCTACATTCCCCCTTATCTCTAAGGAAAAATATATCTGAGTTATAACTATTACTTAGAATCTCTGTTTTCCCCTTTTCAATATTCAAATTCAATAATATCTCTTTGTTTTTTTCACTAACTGTTATTGCTTTGTCAGCAGAATGTAGAATTCTTATAATTCTTTTTCTCCAACTCGCACTCTGAGATGGTAACTGATATACATCAAATCCATGTCCTGTCACAATAAAAGGTTTCTTATATTTTTGCTTCAATCTCATACCAACATATCCTGAAGACCAAAGAAAATGACAATGAACTAAATCGAACTTAATATCCCTTTTCTTTATAACCCTATCTACTGCTCTAAAATGTAACTCTCCTAACCATTTATAAAATATTCCAAAGGGTAAATACCAGACTGAAGTTTTTATTACTTCTACATTCTTTGGCTTATTACTTAAATCTATAATATACTTATCATCATATTTTTTTAACCACTTAAACGGTAAATACTTTGCTATCTTAGATATTGGTTTATATCTAACCAATACATATACCTTTTTAAAATTTTTAGCTATTTCCTCTATTGGATCTTTTTGAAAGCTATTGTAGTTATGAACAATATATAATATTGTTTTATCCTTAAACATTTATCTCTTCCTTTAGTATATTAACTATCTTTACTCCTGCATCTCCCTTACCATATACATTAGGTACATAGTTATACTCTTTTTTCTCTTTCATCTTTTTTAATAACTCTTCTGGTTCACAAAGGTAATTCATTTTTAATTCTACCAATTCATGCCATGCTGGATCAGGCATAAGTAGATATCCTGGTTTTTTACAATAATATGATTCTTTTTGTAATCCACCACTATCTGTAATTACACTCTTACAATGCTCCATAAGGCCCATTAAGCTGAGATAATCCATTGGTTCTAATATATCTATATTCTTTACATACTCTTCATATCCAAACTCCTCTATTCTCTTTCTACTACGAGGATGTATTGGGAATACTATTCTAGTTTCTTTAGATAGTTCATTTAGAGCTTTAAGTATCTCACCAAACCTCTTCTTATCATCAACATTATAATCTCTGTGTAATGTAACTAATACAAAATTATTCTCTTCTAATTTCATATTCTCATACACAGAGTAATCAAAATGATCTTTAGATTGGAGATATAGATCGTATGTAACATCTCCAGTAAGATATACTCCTTTAGTTATACCTTCTTTTTTAAGATTCTCTACAGGTAGTTTAGAAGGACAGAATAGATAATTAGATATCCTATCTGTTAATGTCCTATTTACTTCTTCTGGCATATCTTTAGGAAACATTCTAAGTCCTGCTTCTACATGTGCTAAGGGTATTTTTAATTTTGCTGTTACTATTGCTCCTGCTAATGTTGTATTAGTATCACCATATACAAGTATTACATCTGGCTTAATATCCATTACTAATTTCTCAAACTCTATCATTATCTTAGCAGTCATTTCTCCATGTAATCCTGAACCTACTTTTAGGTTATAGTCTGGTGCTTTAATATTTAATTTCTCAAAAAAAACATCAGCCATATTATAATCATAGTGTTGTCCAGAGTTAACAATTATTTCCTCTATATCTGCTTCTCTAAATGCTTTATTAAGTACAGCTTCTTTAATATATTGTGGTCTAGCTCCTATTAATGAGACTACTTTCATATTTATAATGAGTTATATATTTTAAGTAATACTTTCTCTTGTTTTTCCCAGCTGTATTCTTTTGCAACTATCTTAAGATTTTTCTCGAATTTTGATTTGGTGTCTTTATTAATACCTGAAAGTACTTCTATTACATTCTCAGGTGAACATGCATCTACAACATATCCTACCTTATTTTTTTCAACAAAGTTTGATAATTCTTTAAGGTTCGAGACCACCACTGGTAGTCCACCTCCTACATAATCAAACAATTTGTTTGGTAAGGAATAATCATAACTTACACAAAGGTTCTCTAACAAAAGGATACCCCAATCAGCAGATTTAACATATTTCATATACTCCAAAACTGGGACTTTCTCATGCCAATAGATATTTTTACATCCCTCTATCATATCTTTAAGTTCTTCAGTCCCCTCTCCATATATTAGAAAAACCAATACTAAATCCTTATTTGTTTTCTCCAATTTCTTAAATACTTCAATAAGTCGTTGATAACCTCTTCCAGGCATATATCCTCCCTGTAAAAGAAATATTGTTTTATCTTTCGATATATCAAATTTTTCTCTAAACAAATCATACTTATTACCATTCTCTTTACTTAATACTGGACAATTCATAACTAATTCTGGTTCCTTGATACCATATATTTTTACATAATCCTTCGCAATAGATTCACTAACAGTAATAACACTGTCTGCAGTATAGATAAGGATCTTCTCAAAGAATATTGCAAAAGCTTTCATATACTTTTTATCCATATATATCCTCCCCTCCGTCTCATGCTCATGACAATCATAAACAACCTTTACCCTCTTATTTATAAACTTTTTAATAAAAGCAGCAGGAGGAAGAGCATATAAGTCATTAGCATGTATAATGCCTTCCTTCTTATATAGAAATACTACCTTAATCCAAAACAGAATAAGATTTAAAGGTAATAATTTTATTCTTCCAACATTTATTCTCCTTACTTTAAAACCTTCTATTACTTCTTCCTTTGGTAATTCTTTTTTAAAATGAGTAGCTAGAAGAATTACATCAAAACCATTTGATTGAAGAGTACGACTTTCTTTTAAAACACGATTGTCATTTGTGAAATCATTGAACAGTAAATTTAAAACTTTTTTCATATCATCTGCGTTTTATATTAATGACTACCATCATGAGAATATATCTAAAAGGTTTATAGAAAGCAATTAATCCTTACTCTCCTAAATATTTCTCCTTCGTTTTTAATACTTTGCAAGGGTTACCAGCTGCAATACTATCTGAAGGTATATCCTTTGTAACTATAGATCCAGCACCAATGATAACATTATCACCAATAGTTACTCCTGGAAGTATTATTGCATCTGCACCAATCCATACATTTGATCCTATCTTTATTGGTTCTGAATGAATATGTTTCGTAAAGTCTTGTGGGTCATGGTTTGCACTAATAATTTTTGAGCCTGGTCCCATCCAAATATTATCTCCCATTTCGATACCATTGATTCCTTGGATATATTGCCCCTTATTTGAGCCTGGAGAGCATTTCCTTCCTATTTTGATATTCTTAGACCCCGTAACATACGAAGTAAAGTGAACTGGCCAAGGAATATTGAAGTTAATAAAAAAGATTTTTTGCCAAATAAAAAAACTTATATAGTGAATATCGTCATAATGATCATCTTTCTTTTTGAATGATTTACTCAAAATTTTCCCAATTATTCTAAGAATTTTATTTATCATTTTTTGACAATTTGTAAGAAATTAAAAGGTAAATTATATAAATTGTTGTATAACATACGGAGTAAAGAAGAACTGAGGTAGAGGGACTTTGCTTATAAATCCCATAGCTTATTGATAAAATAGACAATACCAACAATAAAGATTGAAAAATTAAATTAAGACGTTGTCGCTCAGCAATTATAACAACATAGGTTAAAGGGCTGACTGTAAATTTTAGGAAGTACATAAGAGTTAGTGCTTGAATATACACACCAGCAGGTTCCCATTCTGCCCCAAAGACTAATGGCACAAACTTTGGAGCAAAGATAAAAATTAAAAGGAATGGAACTATTGAGATAAGGAATAAAGTCTTAAAAGTTTGTACAAAAATTGGCCTACAGGTACCTTTGTTCCTATAATCACTGCTAGCACGCTCTTTAAATACATGAGATACAGACGTTGAGAAAAGTGTAACGGGGCTGCCTAGTACTTTTTGAGATAGTGCAAAATATCCAACGATTGTTTGACTAAAAATATTTAACAACAATTGTGGGGATTGGTTAGCGAGAAGATTCAGTAATGTTGCTGGTAGATTTAATAGGGGAAAGTCTTTATACCTGCTTAAAACTCTCTTACCATTCTTTAATAAATCTCCAACATTCCATTCAAGCGAAAAAACCCTCCTGTTTATCATGAATAAAACTACCATGGTAACCAAAGTACCAATCATATAGCCTATTATTAATCCTACATTACTAAGTGCTGTTTTAGAAAAAATATATTGGAAAAAAATACTAAAAACAACATTGATAATATTTACAATTGAGATAGCTTTAAACGCTTTGTGTCTTAGAGAAAGATATATTCCTGTTTGATACATAGCATTAATGAAGATTGAAATTCCTAGGATACACAAAAGTGGTCTACTCGTAATTAAATTATATTGCTCCAATAGTGGTGCTAAAAGCAGCAACAAACCGGTTACTAAAATACTTAAGACAAAAGCCAAGAGAATTGTACTATAAACCAAATATTTAAAATCTTTCTCCTTCTTTGGAAGTAAGATTGTTAGTTCGTATTGACCCGTTACAATAATTGAAAAAATTGATAGAAGAGTTATAAAAATCGCATACTGACCGAATTCTGAAGGAAGATAAATCCTTGTCAAAACTGGGTAAAACAATAAGTAGATAGATTGTGAGAAGATATTTCCTGAGAAAACTATCATAATATTCCTTTTAAAACGCCCACCAATAAACAGCGCTTTTAATTTCCTAAAAAGTTCTTTGCTCATTGTTTCTTTTTATCAATTTATTGCTAAGGTTTTATCCCAAAAGAAGTTCAAATCATAAAGGAATTCTCCTACAGTATGATTATCTAAAACAATTCTTCTACTTTCTCGACCCATTTCTTGAAGTTTTTCAGAATGATGAAGTAAAAAAGAAAGTTTTTCAGAAAGATCTGATGGAACATCTGGGTTGACTATAAATCCATTCTTATTATCATGAACAAATAGCTCGGTTTGTCCGACATCCTTTGCTAAAATTGCGTTTCCACTCGCCATAGCCTCTATCATAGACATCGAAGGAAAATTCTCAAACTTTTGAGTTGAAATAAAAATTTTTGATTTCGAAAAAACTTCCGACAAATCTTTGTTATATGTTAATTGAACTGCCTCAAGATTATTTTCTCTTAAATAACTAATTATCTTATTTTCTAATGGGCCTTTCCCAAAAATTTTGAATTGCCATTTATCATAGAGAAGGGAATCTTTTTCAAAAAGTATCTTAAGTGCTTCTAAGAAAAAAAACGGGTCTTTCTGTTCATCAAGCCTCGCAGCATAAACAATAAGATCCTCTTTCTCCTTTGAAGGTATAAATTTGTTTATATCTGTGAATCCATGTCTGGTAGAAAAAACGAATGGTTCACAATTTTTCTTGCACATTTTTGGTATTAATTCTGATACATTCTGATAGTACGTGAACACTCCGTCAATTTGTAAGTGTTCAAGATAATATTGATAAATATTTATACCCATCCCCCTAGATTGACTAAGATAAGAATTCACAAAAGAACAATCTACTATAGAAATAGCAATTTTTGGTGACTTAATCCTGAAAATCCTTAGAAATAACAAAAAGGGTAAATATTGAGCAGAAGGTAAGAAAAAGTGCATTAATGAAGGTTTTTCTATAATAACGTATCTAATCAGAGCAATTGTAATAGAAAAATATCTGATTAATTTGAATAAAGAACTCTTATGATTGAAAATCTTAGCTAAGTATACCTTTCTTGAGGAAGTAATTATACCTAACTCCTTAAAATAAACGTAGCTTGATCTGTCTGTTACAAGCGCCAAGTCTATACTTCCATTTTCCTGCTTCTGGTATTCTTCAAAAACACGAAAAAATCTTCTCTCCGCTCCACCTCCCCCAGATAATCCATTAAAATTAGAGCTGAAAAAGACAAGGCAAACCTTTGCTTTTTCTATGACTTTTTTTTTAGAAATTTTCTTTCTTGTGAGCATCTACTTATCTTAATATATTGTTAATTCGGAAAAATTCTAACTAACTTTGTAATCTCTGGTTATCCATCATATCCATCCACATAGCAAAAAACAATGATTGGAATCCTGTAATACCTAAAAACATAAACGCTATTAATGAATTAGTTGATACCTTTTCTCCTAAAAATACATCATTTAATACTGCTAATGTATATGGAATATTTATTAATAATAATAGAAATGCTAAATGATAAAGAAGAAATAGTGGATGGAAATCCCTAAGTAAGTACTTTTTATATAACCTCTGCCAAAACAGTTTAAACAGTAACCAACTAACCCTAGGAATTACTTTAAAAATTTTCATCTTAGATTCCTCACCAACATCATAAACAGGTTTAATAGGAACTTCCTTAATTGAGAAATTAGCAATATTAAGCTTAACTAATATATCATTAGGACAACCATATGATTTATAAATCTTATGTAATTTAATACCCTTTAATCCCTCTAAAGAAATAGCTGTATATCCCGTCTGAGTATCTGAAATCTGCCAATATCCACTAGCTATCTTATTTAAAAGTGAAAGTACTGAATTACCAAAAAATCTAATCCTAGGAATAACGAAACTAGCAGATCTATGCTTTAATCTATTACCCTTAACATAATCAACCTCCTCATTAACAATAGGCATACAAATATCTTCTAGCTCACTTGGATCCATCTGTCCATCTCCACCCATTACTGCTGTACAATCTATATTATTATCCAAACACCACTTATACCCAGTAGCTATAGCTGCTCCAACAGAACCATTCTCTAAGTGATTAATCAATATTATTCTACATTTCTTAGGTTCTTTGTTGTAAACCTCTGAAGGTAGAAACAAATCTTTCTCTTTTCTTTGTATCTCTTCTACTACTATCTCTGCCCTATTATATCTATTAGGTACAATCTTTTTCCTATGATTTAAATCTCTTACTTCTGCTTTATCATTCTTAATATACTCTTCTACTACCTTAGCAGTATCATCTGTAGATTTATCATTAACTATTACTATTCTATCTACAAAATCAGGCATAGACTCAATAACCATACCTATCTGTTTTCCTTCATTGTAAGAAGGTACTACTACTCCAATTGTTTTATTTTTTAACATAGGTTTATTATATCAATTTATTCTCTCTATTCCCAAGAATACAAATACATTTTATATGTACCGTAATAGTATCTATTAGGTATTATCATATATTCACAAAAAGGTATATCTGCAGAATGACTTTCCATTTCAAAATATGCATCTTCATCCCTAAGACAGTGTACAAAGTAGTTATGTTTAAAATCTATCTCTTTAAGAAAAACTAACTCTTCTACATCAGTTATTTTCTTTGAAGAAAGTACATACTTTTTATCTACTTGAGCAGTATACTCTTGGAAATTAACATTACCAAAATATTTAGAGGAATACATAGGGAAGAGATTAATATCATAGTAGTATCTCATTGGAAAAACTATTTGACTAAAAGATCCAAAATCTTCTCTAAGAACAAACAATGTTCCATCTTCACCTACAATTTCTTTTACTTCCTTGATCTGATTACCTTCTAAACCTTCCGAATCTCTTAATTGGATGATAGAAAAGAAAAAGAAATAGAGAGATGTTAATACTGTTAATACAACAATTAACTTCTTTATTTTTTCTATTTTTAAAATCCGAACCAAGAGTATTGAAATTAGTATTAAACAAAATGGTATTAATTCACTAAGTTGATATCTAGCAAAGTAGTAATGATACCTCGTAACAGTTGCTATACCCCAAGAAGAGATTAAGAATATAATAATGGTTATAATCAAAAGATTTATTCTAATATCTTTACTCTTTCTAAAATGGATAAAACTAACTGGTAATAATATAAAAAGAAAAGGAGAAAGATATAAGAATGTAGTTAAGAAACTTAACTGTTTAAAAAACGATAAACTTTCAAAACTTAGAATTGTATTACTATTATCTATAAGAATCTCTTTAACATATCCATACATTTGATACCCTATTAATCCTAAAAATATCAATATAGAAAAGATATAAAGGTTCTTCTGAAAGAAAATCAAGATATTTTTTAAAAAAAGCTTACACTTTTTAATTTTTAGAACAAAATAAGTAAGAATTGGTATTGATAATAATGTTATAGCTATGGTTTCTATACTTATAAATGCTAATACTCTCTTTCCTACTATTAAATCAAAAATCTGAGGAAGGAAAAGGTAGTAATACAGATAAGAGAGAAGAAAAAGAACAACCCAAGTTAATGCATATATTAAGTAATATTTACTTTGTTTTTTATTCTTTGAGAAGAGAACCGATATAATAGGGACTATTGCTATTACAGGCAATAGAAATATTGCACTCATTCTTGTATAAAATAACGCTACAAAAGAAATAATCGAAAGTATTAAATAAAAGATATTGTATTTACCCTTTTTGGAATCATTAAAGAATTTGATTACTAAATATAAAGCAAAGAAAAGGAAAGTCATTGATACTACTTCTGTTACTGGTACTTTCGAAAAATATACATGTAAAGGATTTATAGCCAAAAAGAAAGATGATAATAATGCTACCTTCTGATTTCTATTACTAATTTCATAACTAAATAAATATACAGAAATAATAGAGAGTAAACTAAACATTGTTAAAGCATATATCCTATTATCCAAGCCAAAAAGATTTCCAAATATAGACATCCAGGATGGAAATACTGGGTAGAATGGGATTATATATTCTGAATTATCTTTATCGTAAGGTTTTAAACCTGTAAATACATTCCCCTTATCATAGATATTCTTAATCTCATTCGAAAGATCCTCCCTCAACTCATCTTTAATATACAAACTATGATTAACTTCATACTGCTTAGAAAGAGAAACATAGGATCCTTGATCTTGTCCTCCTGTAAGATATAGATTTGGGGATACTCTTAAAAATATTGCTAGTAAGAGAATAAATAAGAGTAAATAGTGATATTTACTCCGACTTTTAGGTATCTTTCTTCTGAATAAAACCACCAAACCCATGGTAATAAATGCCCCTATAAAACATGATAACGTAGGGTTGAAATTATCAATTGTAAGAAAGAAAACATTAATGAGACTGATATTAGAAATAAGTAATAATAGTAACTCTAAAATGTTGCTTATATAAATTATTCCTTTGTTATTTTCTTTGATACTACCGATCATATCCTTGAATTACTTCGTCAAAAACTTTGTTAAATTTCTTATTTATTACTCCTGACGCAAATTTCTCCCTTGCATATCTACTCAAATAACTAGATTGAAATTTCTTATAATTATTTACCATATATACTAATCCATCCTTTAGTGATTTCTCACTGTTTTCTACAAGCAATCCGACTTCTTCGTTTATAAAATCTTCAGGACCTCCACACTTTGTCGATAATACTGGACAACCGAAAAACAAAGATTCTGCAGCAACAACAGAAAAGGTTTCTACGTTACTACTCAAAACAAAGAAATCTGCATTTTTATAGAATCCACTAAGTAAATCATTGTTAATTGCTCCATGAAAAATAATTCTGCTCCCATATACCTCAAACTTGTTAGCAAGTTTCTTAAGTTTTAATTCATCGTGACCCGAACCAACAATGTGTAAAATAATATTAGGATATATTTTAGATAAACTTGCAAAAACCCTAATAAGAGAAGAGATGTTTTTTTCTCGGTCACTGAGAAGAGAAACATGTAATATATTAATATTCTTTTTATTATATATATCTGCTAGTTTTACATTTTTTCTATCTGGGAATTCGATAACATTTGGTATTACTGTAATATGCTGGTTTTTAGTTATTTTTTGGATACCTCGTTGTAGATAGCTAGAAACACATGTTATATATGTAGCATTATCAAATATTAACCTCAAAAAGACTTTTACTAGAGGTTTTAATCTGTGTGGAGCAGTACTCTGAGACCAATCCGTATAAACAGAAGAATGTTCCGTAATAACATAGGGAGTTCTTCTAAACATTTTCTCTAAGAAACCTAGCAAACCAATAGGATTTGCGATATTTACATGGAGTAATTCAGGTTTACCCCAAGAACTCTTTATCAATTTTATAAATCTGGAGCCATATATTACTAGGGCGATAATATCAAGGAATTTCCCTATAATTGGTAAAGAAGAAGATCTTATATATGCTCTACCAAATTTCCCCTTTATATCTAAACTTATACTGTTAGTACTTTTTAAGCCCTTCTTAAAGGAAATATGCAGTACAAATACATCATTATTTATAGAGATAGTATCCGCATGTTTTTTACAAAAAATACCCCAGAAACGATTAGACTCTTCTGGATACCATGGTGTTAAAAAAAGAATCTTTCTCATTTGTTAGTTCTCTCAAGAAGAATAATATTGCACCACCCATCTTTTTTCCCTCTCATGAAAATTCTTAAAACGAATCCTGTGAGATGGAATAAAATTCCCTTGATACCTCCATTAATCCATATCTTTGGAAGATATCCTCCAGAAAAATGACTTATATCTCCCTTTAATTTATTTCTTAATAACAACCTCTTTATCTCATCAATCCCTACTGGATTTATATGTCCATAACTCTGATAAGCTGAATCTGTAAAAGAGGGAAAGATTCCGTTTATGAAGAAAAACAATCTAGAATACCAAGAATTTATGTTTGGCGTTGATACTATAACCTTACCATTTCTCTTAAGTACCTTACTAATCGTGGAAAAATATAAGTCTAAATTTTCGATGTGTTCGATTATTTCAAGGCTCACAACTAAATCAAATACCCCCTTTTTCTTATTTACAATATCTTGCATATCAGAGCAATTGTTAAAATCCGCTTTTATAAATTCTGTGTCTGCCTTAAAATTCTTTGAGTCTATATCGCTAGAAAAAATTTCAAAACCAAGGTCTTTTAATCTTTGATCTAAAGCCCCTTCTCCAGAACCAAATATAAATATCTTAGAACCCTTTGGAATATTTTTCTTGATAATAGTTAGTACCTGTTCATGAAGATTCGGGTCTGACATGATAGTAAATCCTTTGTAGTACGCTATTTTCTTACTTTTGATTGAGAAAAAAGGCTCTGGGTTTAAATCTTTTTCAAACATAAAAATCTTCTACTAACTTTAATTACTCAACAAAATTATATATTTCCAACCCCTTTGTATACAAACCCTTTACTCCTAGACTCCTCTTTGTTAAATACATTCCTACCATCAATTATAAGAGGTTTGTTTCTCATTACTTTAAACATCTTTTCTAAATCTAATCCCTTATATTCATCATGCCCTGTCATTAGAACAATACCATCCTTATCCTTAAGCATACTATATAAATCTCCTTGATACTCTTTAATAAAGGTATCATGTACTTCATATTTAATATTATTTTCCTTTAATTTTTCTAATAAAG
>Ga0209416_1001915_pt1 | contig 12738 bp, 20 predicted proteins | sample RifGroF1_FD_184001 | JGI IMG/M metagenome (GOLD analysis project Ga0209416, IMG submission 184001) | Groundwater microbial communities from Rifle, Colorado, USA - Groundwater F1 (SPAdes) (version 2) | ecosystem: Environmental > Aquatic > Deep subsurface > Groundwater | place: Rifle, Colorado...
CAGCCGAAAAGAAGCGCGATCAGCGTGCGAAGCTGCGAGCCCGTTCAAAGTGTCCCCAGGGGACAGACAAGGGGACACCCCCTAAGACTCCCCCCACCCAGTCCCTAGGGGAGTCCCGGCTTTCCCCATCCCCATCCCCATCCCCATCCCCATCCCCATCCCCATCCGATACAGATCAGATCCCCCCTACCCCCCTTGCGGGGGGAGCGCTCCCGGTGGGGTCAGATTCGGAGGCAGGGAAGGCAGCAGAGCCCCGGACCCCGAAGCCCCGCCGCGCTGCCACCGTCAAGGCCGTCTTGCCCCCCTCCTGGGCTCCGAGTCCGGCCCACTACGACCAAGCCCGTACAGAGGGCGCCAAGGGCCGGGAATGGGTGGACGCCGAATCCAGGGCCATGAGGGACTGGGCGGCGAGCAAAGGCGAACGCTCGGCCGACTGGGATGCCCGGTTCCGGAACTGGATTCGCCGCGGGCTGCAGGGCGGGACAACACTCCCCCTGCGCCAGCCTGCCGCCAAGGTCCAACCCGCGCGGCCCGGGCATTCGTGGAAGCCGATGCTGATCGAAGACATCTTGGGAGAAAAAGCATGTCCGACGACGCCAAAGACGAGCGCGCTGTGAATGCCGCCCTGCGCATGATCGGCACGGGCCGGCCCGACCCGAACCCTGTGTCCGCGGACTACCTGCGAGAGCGGGCAGCCCGGGAGCGTGCGCAGGTCAGGGCATGGGCAGAGGACCGGGCCATCGCGCGCCGCGAGGCCTCGCTCGGGTGCATCCCCGGGACCTTCCGCGGGCTGAGTTTCGATGACATGGCCGAGCTTGGCTCTCGCTGCTCGGACGCCCGGGCGCTCACCGCTGCTTACGGCGCGGTCGGGCACCTGCTCTGCGGCGCGGTCCCGGCCGTGGTGCTCATCGGTGCCGCCGGCGCGGGCAAGACGAGCCTTGCGGCCGCCATCGCCCGGGCTGTCATCGAGTCGGGGCAGCTCCTGGTCGGCTGGACTGACGCCTACTCGCTCTCCCGGGCGTACCGGGACGCGCGCATGGGCTCTGAGCCCGAAGCCATCACGCGCGCCAAGCGGATCGGGCTGCTCGTGCTCGATGAGCTCGGAAGCGAGGCACAGGGCCGGGACGTGGTCCGGGAGCTCGTGCATGAGCGCCACGCCAACGGCCGGCCCACGGTCGTGACCACGTGGCTCGGGTCTGGTGATGAGCAGGACCGCAAGGAAGCCTGCATGGCAGCCGTGCGGGAGATGTACGGCGACGGCACCGCGCGCCGATTGTTCGAGCGCGGGCTGCTGATTGAGATTGGAGGGGCGGGATGAGAACCGTTCACGACATGCGCGCAAACCCGACGCTGGCCGATGTGGCCGTGTTGGCCGACATGGTGATCGAGCTGGCAACGGATGCGGATGCCGCGCTGATGTCGCTCCGATTTCACGACACCTTGACCGCCCGGGACCTGCTCGAGATAGCCGTCACCCGGGCCAAGACCGTGTACCCGCCGGACATGGGAGGCCACCATGCAGCCTAAGACCCCCGCCCTGTCCAAAAGCCACCGCGGCGAGCAGGTCTACACGGGCGGCCAGCAGGTGTCCTACGACGTGCCAGCCGCCTAGCTGACCGGGACGACTGTCCCCACTACGCAGCCTGTCTGGCTCGAGCGGCGCACGCGCGGGCCAAGTCTGGGGCAGCACAGAGCGTGTGCGAGGGCTGCACGGGGACGCCGCGGCCGACACTGGATGAGCTTGTGCGCGAGTGCGCTGCCAAGCACGGCACGAACCCGGGGCATGTCCGCACTGGGAAGAAGTGGCGCGAGGCTGCAGCAGCACGGCGCGACGTGTGGGCGCGCGGAAACCTGCTCGGGTACACGGACACGGAACTGGCGCGGGCAACGGGCGTGACCCGTAGCTCGGTCGGGGAATGGCTGGACCAGCCTAGGAGCAAGCGATGAGCACCAAAATCCTCGCCATCGACCCGGGTATCAAGCGCGTAGGCTGGGCCATCGTCGAAGCCGATCAGGACGCCATCTGGCACAGGGCAAGCGGCATCGTGCCTGCCGAAGAACTCAGCCCCGGCATCCTGCTTGGGCTGGTCAAGGACCACAGCCCCGACATCGCCGCGGTCGAGAGGCCGGCGGGCAGGGTGTTCGGGGGCATCACGAACATCACCAACACCGCGTTCATGGCTGGGCAGGTGTACGGCTGGTTGGACGCACTGTTGCCCGTGCGCGCCTACTTCGCCACGGACTGGCGCCTGTGGCTGACCGGCTCGCCATCGGCCAAGGATGCGGCCATCGCGGCGGCGCTGTCGGCGGTGGTCAAGTGCTTGCCCAAGAAGAGCAACCCGGACTCACGGGATGCCATGGGCTTGGGAGCTTTCGGGGTGCGGCAGTATCTGCCGGCAAAGGGGGCGGCATGATGGGCGACATGATGGCCGGCAAGACCAAGACTCTGGCGGAAGCAGAGCAAACGTTGAGGATTCTTGACCACCTGATTCGCAACGGACTTCGCGGTCCGCTGGCTGTCGCCAGTAGCATGTTCGACGCTTACGCGAAGGCGCTTGCGGATCACTGGGCGCAGAAGGGGGAAGCCGAATGAGAACCTACACCGAAACCGGCCCGTCCGGCGCCGTGGTGACCATCCTGCGGCTGTCCCAAGCCGAGGCAGGGTCATTGCCCTCGCAGGTCTACGCGGCGCGTCCACGGGGGCGTTCTGGCGAATTGAATGGGGTGGTCGTGATTGTGGACTCAGAGGCGGCACCGGCTGTGCCGGGGCATGAGGCGGTCGATGAGCACTGATGCAATCGAGCGGATCAAGAAGGCAGCGAAGCGTCTCCCTGCGCTGCACGCGCGCAAGGTCGAGAAAAGCTGTCAGGAATCAGACTGGACCGGCTACGACAAGGATGCAGGTAGCGGCGAAGCGTGGACCGTGAGCGACAGACCGGACCGGGACGGCTGGTGCACCGATGGCGGCTATGAAGCGTACGGCCTGCCGCGTGGTGTGGCCGAAGCCATCGCGGAACTGGTCAACGCTGCGAAGGAGTTGTGAGATGGGCAGACCTTCGCCGAAACCCCATGGCTGCAAATACACCCCCCGTGCCAGAACCTGTCAAGCTTGTTTTGCAGTGGCGCGCTGGGCTGCGGGTTTGTGCCTGCTCTTGTGCGTGACGGTTGCGTGCGGGTGGGTCGAAGCGCTGGTGAGGGTGGGGGTATGATTTCTTTACCCCTGAAAAAGGGCAGAAGGCCGCATAACCGCACGGAATCCAGCATCGCCCTGGTGAAAGAATTGTCCTCTTGTGGCGTGCCTCAAGAGGTCATTTCCCAGCGTTTGGGCATATCCAAGGTGACGCTCCACAAGCATTACCGCGCAGAACTGGACGAAGGCGAGTCGAACGCGGGCGAGTCGGTGGTCAAGTCGCTGTTCGCCATGGCAACAACCGGGAACGTTGCTGCCGCCATCTTCTGGGCCAAGTGCCGACTCGGCTGGAAGGAAGCCCGCCCAGATACCCCGTCCGAGCATGAAGCCCGCCTGCTCAAGACCATGCGCGAACTGCGCGTGAACGCGGGCGATGTCGAAGCCATCCTGCGCGTGATGAGCCTGCCACCGGAGCAGCGCGGGGCAGCATTGGCCGTGCAGGAGCGGGCGAAGCAACTGAAGGGTGGTGCCGAGTGACAGACGATGTCATCCTGCGCCCGTACTGCCCCGCGGACCGGGAGCTTATTGAGGATTCGTGGCTAAAGTCCTACTATTCTCACGCATCGTGCTGGATGGGATGGGTGAGTGTGGAGTCATTCTGCACTCTGTACATGCCAATCATTCGCGCCCTGCTCGACCGGAGCCGCGTGCGGGTCGCCTGCCTGCGCGACAGTGAACCGGACGTGGTTGGCTGGGCTGTGCTCTCAGACAAGCTGCTCCACTACGTGTGGGTCCGTGATGGGTGGCGACGGGATGGGCTGGGCACGTGGTTGGTGGCAGACCTGGCGCCCGATGCAATGCGGTACACGCACGAAACGGAGGCGGGCCGGGCATGGGTCAAGCGATTCCCAGGGTGGACAAGCGCGCCGCGTGAGCTGCGCAAGGAGGCAAAGTGCGTCTTGTAAGAGTGCGATTCGAGAAACCGCTGCCCGCGTTCGGGTCGGTGGAATACCGGGAGCCCGAATACGAGTGCGTGTGGTTCGAGACGAGCCCCGCTGCGGTGGTTGTGAAGCATGTGCAGCGCGGCGAAACGGTGCTCGTGCCGTGGTCCCGCGTGGTCGAAGCGTGGCCCGAGCCGGGCGGAACCGTGCTGAACGATGAGGCGAGCAATGCGGGCGGCGGGGTGCTGCCGCGGTTGCCCACGGTTGTGACAGAGGAGGTCAAGACCAATGAAACCGGGACTGTAGAGCAACCCAAGCGCAGGCGGCGCTGATGAAGATCGACATCATCTCTCAGGACTCCGAGACACAGGCCAGCGAACGCGCCCGCATCGTGAGCGAATATGAGGTGAAGCCCGAAGTGCTCGACGGCTGGGCATTCATCGCGAAGGCTTGCGACGGCTTCGGATATGAGGAGTGGGACTGGTATCTGGTGCGTTCGCCCGATGGAACGCTGCACGAGAACGAGGCCGGCCACTGCTCGTGCCACGGATTCGAGGAACAGTGGGAGCCGAAGCCGTCGTCTGTTGCCTACCTGCTTTCCGACAAGTTTGGAGTCAGTGGCGTCTACGATGCGGAGAAAGCCGAGTTTCAGGCGTGGGTTGGCTTGCACCTGTCGGGGTTGCCGTGATCGACCTGGGCCGCGGATTCGCTGTCACTCCCAAGCCTGCTCCGGTGCTGCGGTATCTCGAAACCGCATTGCCGAAGCAACTGGAGATGATGCGTAGCGCGGCCCGTAAGAAGGCGGCGGTGTGCGGGCGCAGGTCAGGCAAGACGTACGGCGCGGACTTGGGCCTGATTGACAAGGGGCTCGCCATCCCGGGCGTGGTCTGCCCCTACGTGTGCCTGAGCAAGACCAGTGCGCGGTACATCACGTGGCCGGTGTTGCACGAGATAGAGCGCGAGCATCACATCGGGCTGGACTTCGACGATCAGAAGCTGATTGCGAAGCTGCCGAACGGGTCGGAGATCCCCTTGTGGGGTGCCGACGAAAAGCGCGACATGGAGAAGCTACGCGGCGGGAAGTATGGCCGCGTTGTGGTCGATGAGGCGGGCAGCTTTCCCCGTGACCTGCTCGGGGATTTGCTGGATGAGGTCTTGGAGCCAGCCACCGCGGACTACCTGGGCGACATCTGGCTCATCGGGTCACCGAACGAGGCGGCGGTTGGGTACTTCTTCGACGCTACGACCGGCGGCGGAAACGACGTGGCGGGCTGGCCTACGTGGCACTGGACCATCCTGGACAACACGCACCTGCCCCATGGCCGCGCTGAACTCGAGCGCATCATGGCCGAGCACGGGTGGACCTATGAGAGCCCCGTGGTGCGCCGGGAGTGGCTTGGGGAGTGGCTGCGGGATGCATCCAAGCTCGTGTACCGCTTCGACCCCAAACGGCACATCAGGCCCGCCCCCGACGACATCGCGTGGTACTCCCTCGCGGTGGACTTGGGTGCGTCCCTGGTCAAGCCAACCACGGCCTTCGTCCTGCTCGGGTATCCCGCCATCGGAAGCACGGTATGGGTCTGCGAGGCCGAGAAGGTGATTGCCCCGGGGCCCGACGATGTAGCAGACCGCATCCAGGGGTACATGGAGCGGCTTGGCTCCAAGCTGCACACAATCGTGTGCGACCCCGGCGGGCTTGGGGCGGGCTACGTGTCGCACTTCGTAGAGAGGCGCAGACTGCCCGTGGAGCCTGCCGAGAAGAAGGACAAAGCGGGGCACATCGAGCACCTGAATGGGGACTTCGACGGCAACCGCCTACTCATCGACCCCCAGGCGAGGGCTCTGCTGGATGAGATTGAAATCCTGCCCTGGGATGACAAGCGGCTGGACAGCAAAGAGGGCTGCCCAGACCACTGCTGCGACGGGATGCTGTACGGATGGCGCGCGTGCCGAGCCTACGCCCAGCCCGAGCATGAGCAGCAGCGGGTGGAGCGCGCTGCAGACCCGGCAGCATGGATGCAGCAATTCGAGGCACGAATGCGCGCGAAACGGGCGCGTGAACTAGACGGCAAGCCCCGGGCATGGGGCAAAGGCAAGGTGATATGAGCAACGAAGAGAGCAAGACAAACGACCTGTACCCGCACAAGCCCGGCACGCCATGGGACCTTCGCGGCCCCGATTCGCTCGTGAGCTGGATGCGTGCGCGCGGTGTGGCGTCGTACTCGCAGAGCCATGGTGTGCTGAGTATCACGCTCGGCACCATGTACGAGCCTGCCGAAGCCGAAGCGGCGGCTAAGGCAGCAGAGGAAGCCGAACACAACATGACCGAGGAACAGCGGCGGGAGCGCGCAGAGCAGGAGCGCGAGCGTCGCGCCCGGCTGCTGTACGGCCCGCAGATTCGTAGGAAGGACGTGGACAAGTGAACACGAAAACAGATGTCCGGTGGTGGAACAGGCAGGCCAAGCGCGGAGAGATGACCGAGGCCGAAGCGGGCAAGGAGCGGGCATCGTGCATGACCGGCTTTGCCAAGACACTGCGAGAGGACAGCCGCTCCCGCATCGACTCCTACCTGCACTTCAGCCGCCTCTATTACGGCTACGAGCTTGCAGGCATGGACCCGGGCGCGTATGCCGATGAGCCCGATTACCTGTCGGGTGCCGAACCGATGCCCGAGAACGTCGCACGGTCCATCGTCAAGACGGCCCTGCCCCGCGTGGTGAAGTCCAAGCCCCGACCCATGTTCATGACCACGGGCGGAGACTGGGGAGACAGGACGCGAGCACTGCGCACGGAGCGGGTCATCGCTGCAGACTTCGGCCGCATGAAGTTCTGGCGCAAGGCCAAGCAAGCGGCGCGGCTCGGGTCGATCTACGGCACCGGGGCTCTGCGCTGGTACACGCGCGACGACAAGCCCGCGTGTGACACGGTGCTGCCGTGGCAGATCATCGTGGACCCACGGGATGCGTACTACGGGGAGCCGCGCAGCCTGTACTACTGGCAACTGGTGGACCGCGCGGTGCTCTGCGACATGTACCCGGATGCCGCCAAGGACATCGAAGCTCTGCCGCAGGACAAGGACCTTGCCGAAGAGCTGGGCCGCTCCGGTCGTGAGTCGGACATGCTGCTGGTCTGGCACGCATGGCACTTGCCGAGCGGGGACGATGCGGGGGACGGCTGCTACTCCTGCGCGGTCGGTGATGTCGAGCTCTACGGGGAGAAGTGGGAAGAGGATTCGTTCCCGTTCTCGTTCTTCCGCTGGTCGGAGCCGGTCATCGGCTTCTTCGGAGAGGGCTTGGTCCGCGATGTCATGGGCCATCAGTACGAGTTGCAGGCTCTCACGCATGTGACCCGTCTGGCGATGCGCGCAGGCGTGCCCCGCACGTACATCAAGCGCGGCTCCCAGGTGCTTGCCAGCGACTTGGACGACCGCGTGGGGACGATCATCGAATGCGTCGGGGAGTATCCGCAACTGCTCAGCCCCGCGCCGATCCATGGCTCGTTTTTTGAGCGCATCCGGGAGATTCGCAGCGATGCCTTCAACACGACCGGGGTGAGCCAACTTGCGGCATCGTCGCAGAAGCCCGCCGGGCTCAACAGCGGCATTGCCCTGCAGCGGTACGACGACATCGAAGACACGCGCTTCCTTGACCCGGCCGAAGCGTGGGAGGCTTTCGCGTGCGACAGCGCGGAGCAGTTGGTCCGCCTGCACAAGCGCATCGCGGCCGAGACCGGCGAGCACAAGGTGCAGCTCTACGACTCGACGCGCAGGCGTTGGGGCGCGGAACTGGACTGGGATGACATCGAATTGGAGCGCGATTCCTACGTGCTGCAGGTCTACCCCGTGTCGCAACTTCCCTCGACCCCCGCGGGCAAGTCGGACCTGGTTGAATCCTGGTTCGCGACCGGCACGATCGACGCAGATGAACGCCGAATCATGCTCGAGCTGCCGGACGTGGAAGCGTACGGGGGGCTGCGGAACGCGGTCTACGACCTGACCTGTATGCAGCTCGAGCAGATGCTCTTCGACGGCAAGCAGGCGCGCGTGGACCCGACACAGGGCCCGGCCATGCCCATCAAGCTGGGCAAGCTCTACCTCTGTGCCGCCCTGCGCGACGGGTGCCCGGAAGAGCGCCTGAACATGGTGCGGAAGTACCTGGACGAAGCCGTGATGATGGCGGATGCGCAGAAGCCACCCGCCCCGCCTCCGATGCCACCCATGCCGGGCGCTGGCGCACCCCCGCCGATGCCCGGACCTGATGCGATGATGCCCTCGATGTCCATGCAAGGAGCCGCGTGATGAGCGAAGCAGAAACCCTCGTGACACCCCCAGCCACGGGCACCCCCGCGGCTGCATCCGTCAACAGCAGCGACTGGATCAAGGTCGCAGCGGCGCAACTGGTCGAGGCCGGCGACGAATCGGCCGAACCTGCCGCAGAACCGGCCAAGGAAGAGCCCGAAGCCAAGACTGCGACCGATGACAAGGCCGAACCCAAGAGCGAGCCCGAAGCCAAGGCAGACCCCAAGGAGGAGGTCTCCAAGGAGCTGGCCGAAGCGCGCAAGGTGAAGGCGGAAGCGATCAAGATGCGCGCTGACCTGCTCAAAGCGCAGCGGCGCAACGAAGAGCGGAAGCTCCAGTTGGAGGCCGCCGCGAAGCAGAACGAGGCCATCGTGCAGGAGGCGCGCACCCTGCTGCAGCGGCTCAAGACCGAGCCCTATCGGGTGGTCGAAGAGATGGGCGGCAGCTTCGCGGACTGGCAGCAGCGCCACTTGAGCGGCGCCGACACGGCCGGCGGGCCGACCCCGCGACAGATCCAAGAGAGCCTGCCTCAGATGCTCGAGCAGATGAAGGCCAGCATCTTGGCCGAGATGAAACAGGCGACCGAGCCCTTGCTGCAGGAGCGCAAGCGGTCGCAAGAGGACGCCATGGTGACGCAATACAAGAGCGCCCTGCGCGAGAAGTTGGCCGCTGACCCGCTGATTCAGCGGTACGGCATCGACCGCGCCATGGCCCGCGCCATCAAGGCTGCGGACGAGCACGCCGCGCGCACGGGTGAAGCGCTTGACAGTTCTGAACTTTCAGAACAGACTATCCGTGAACTCCTCGAAGAGGCTCGCCTCCTTGGAGCAGAAACCGGACCGAAGCCCACCCCGGCAGCACGCCCCAACGGTGGCACGAAGCGGACGCCAGATAACGCGGCGTCCAGCACTCGCGCTACCCGAGACCCCGCTGCGGCTCAGAGCCGTGACGAGTGGATCAAAGAGGCGGCGCGACAACTGCGCGAGGCCCAGGGCGAGTAGTTCGTACAACGAACACATGACCGGACTTCGCGTGAGGAGTCCGGCTCATGGCATTCTCGATGACGGTCCTGAAAAGGGCCCTGAAGAGCAAGTACGCGAAGGGCAAGATCAGTGATGCCTGCCTGAAGAAGTTCCCCGGCTACAATCTGATCAACAAGAACAACGACTTTTCCGGCGACTACCTCAAGGTGCCGGTCAAGTACGCGCGCGGTCAGGGTCGTTCGCGGACCATCGGCGACGCAATCGCCAACAACGACAATCCGAAGTACCAGATGTGGCAGGTCGATGTCCTGCCCGACTACTACGACGTGAAGGTGCCCCGCGAGGCCGCACTGCGCACGCGCGACCCTGAGCAGTACGTGAAAATGTTTGTCGATGCGATCGACGATGGCATCGAGTGCGTGAATCAAAATGCAGCCCAGGCCATGTACGGCACGGGCGGCGGTTCGCGCGGTCGGATGCTGCACACGTCGCCCATCACGAGCACGTACATCACGCTGGCTGACCCGACGATGGCGGTCAACTTCGAAGAGGGCATGGTCATCCGGGCCGACCCGCTCATCACGGGCGCCACGGTGCGCGCTGGTGAAGTGAAGATCGGGCAGGTCGATCGCGTCAACGGACGGCTCTACACGAGCGACGGCAGCAACTGGGACGCCGCCGGCAACATTCCCGCGCTCGCGGTGGACGACTACCTGTATCAGGACGGCGATCAGACGCTCGGCATCCAGGGACTCGCTTCCTGGATTCTCGCTGCCCCTCCGACCGCAGGCGTCCTGCACTGCAACGTGGATCGCTACATCGACACGCGCCTGTTCGGCGGGTACTTCGACGCTTCCGGCTACCCCATGGGCGAGGGCATCAAGCGCGGGCTCGCACAGCACGCGGCTTCGTTCCTGGAGATGCCCAGCATCCTCCTGTTGAACCCCATCGACTGGCTCGAGCTGGAAGTCGACATGATCAACTCCAATCTCCTGCGCAAGTGCGACGTGCAGGGGACGGCGAACTACGGCTTCGAAGGCATCCTGATTCCCTACGGCTCCGGCTCGGTGAAGGCCGTTGCCGACCCGATGGCCCCCTACGGCACCGGCTACGCGATCACCCCCGAAGAGCTGCACATGACCTTCATGGGCGATTCGGTCGGCGCGCAGCTCATCGACGAAGACGGCCAGATGATCCGCGACGCGAGCGCGGACACCTACGACATCCGCGTCGGCTCCTGGTCCAACGTCTACACCCCCAAGCCGGGCGCGCATTGCCGGCTGCTGCTCCGCTGAAAGGATGAATGACCATGGCGCGATCTAGAGGCGGCGCGCGGGTCGATGCGTGGGACCACACCACGATCGTCCGCGGACGCTGGGATACGAAGGGGGCCGCGACCCCGACTGCGAATCTGAAGGGCAAGGGCGCGACCATCACCCGCACGGCCGAAGGTGTGTACACCATCGTCCTGGATTCGGTGGCGCGAGAAGTCCTGTCCTACGGATGCCAGCTCCACATGGGCACCCCGGACGGCTCGCACGCGGACATCGTGAGCGCATCGCTCGCGAGCAACGGTGTGCTGACCCTGACCCTGTGGACCACCAATGCGGCGCACGCAAAGGCCGACATCGCGGCGGCTGCGGGCAACGTGGTCTGCTGGTGGGTCGACATCAAGCGCGTCGGAACGAGGTGATCCATGGGAGCCCTTGAAGACGCACTGAAGAGGAAGGGCGCTGAGGTCGAGATCGAGTCCGAGGACGGCGAGATGGACAGCGAATCTGCTGCCACCGACGCCGCCGCGGACCTCTTCCCCGACCGTGACCCCGCAGAGGTAGTGGACCTGCTCCGAACCATCCTGGGCTGAGGAACGACCATGCCGACTCTGGCCGAGTACACAACGCGGGTGCTGGACAGAGCCGGCATGACCAATTCCCAGGTGCCGGTGACCGCGCGCGTCGAGGAATACATCAACGACGGGTTGGCGGCTCTAGATGACATGCTGGTCGGCATGTTCGGCCACGAATACCGCGCTTCCAGCGTGGCGATTGAGATTCACAGCGACAAGGCCACGGCGGTCGGGGGCGGCGCGCTCTCGACTGCCGGCTGGCTCTCGATTCTGTCGGTTCACATCACGTTCTCGGACGGCACGAGCCGCGCAATCGAGGCTTTCGAGCAGCCAGAGCGCGACCGAAAACTGTTTGGCTACACCCCACGGCACAACGGGGTCAGGTATCGGTGGGTCGCGACCGAACTGCAGTTTGAACCGACCGGCGCAGCCGATGGTCTCACCGGCTTGGTGCGCTACGTGCCCCAGTTCGCGGCCATCTCGGGCGCAACCACCTACACGGCCCCGAACCGCTGGGATGAGTACGCGGTGGTATCCGCTGCCATCAAGCTGCGTCGCAAGCTGCGACAAGACGTGTCGGACCTGGAAGGCGAGCTTGCTGCGCTTGAAAACCGCATCCGCAACTTCGCACCCCGGCGCAACATGGGGGCCGCTCCCCGCTTCGTGCGGAGGGCGCGCTGGTGAAACCGAAGATCATCCCTTCGTTCGGTCTTACCCCGGTGCTCGAGCGCGACACGGGCGAAGCGGCTGCCGATGAGGTGCAGGGCAGGCTTGCGCGGTCGCTGGACCAGACGAACCGCAGCCCTGGCGTCAACCGCCACCTGGTCAAAGCGGTGGAACTCCCCGGCGGCGCAACCGCGCTCCCCATCTCTCACGGGCTCGGCACGGTGCCGACATCGTGGGCAGTGGCCGGGATGCGCGCGAACGCGACCGTGTGGGAACCTGACCCGACCCGCCGCGATGAGAGCGCGATCTACCTGCTCTCCAGTGCATCGTGCGTGTTCGATTTGGAGGTGTGGTGATGCCCAAGCCCGTGCGCACGCTGCTGCCGGTGCCCCTGGGTTCCCTCGACCAGAGCACCCCACCGACCATCCTGCAGCCCGGCAAGATGGCCGCGCTCATCAATGCGCATGTGGAGCGGACGGGCTCTTACGAACCCCGCCCCGGCTTCGTGGCAGCGTCCACGGATGGCGTGACGAGCGGGCTGGCGGAAGTGTTCTCGCACGATGACCAGTTGCTCGGGCATGACGGCTTTTCACTGGTCACGCTCGATGCCCGCGCCAGCAAGTGGTTCGCGGTTGGCAAGGTGCCCGAAGCGCAGGTCATCGAGACGATGCAGGGGCGCCGCGACAACTACAACCCCGGGGTTGTCGCCTACCGCGAATGCGACGTGATCCAGCACAGCACCACGCGCGTGCTGGCCTACTCGCACTATGAGGGAACCACCCTCAACATCTACTGCGACGTGATCGACACGGTCACGGGCGCACGCGAGCGCACGCTGATCGCCGCGGCTCCTCTGCAGGCGCAACAGCGGCTCG